>Ga0209417_1000461_pt1 | contig 96981 bp, 71 predicted proteins | sample RifGroF2_FD_184002 | JGI IMG/M metagenome (GOLD analysis project Ga0209417, IMG submission 184002) | Groundwater microbial communities from Rifle, Colorado, USA - Groundwater F2 (SPAdes) (version 2) | ecosystem: Environmental > Aquatic > Deep subsurface > Groundwater | place: Rifle, Colorado... | reverse complement strand
GCAATCAGATTTTCATCCATAGCATCCAGTATTAAGTTTATCTTTACCCATTGATTCGAAAAATAGGTCAGAAGGGTTACTAAAATCAGTGGTTATTTTCTAAAAAGTTTCTATTTATTGAGGTTTAATCCGAGAATTACCCAATTATATTTTTACTAACTTCCGCTCTTTATTCTCTTGTTATCCTAAACCATGGGTCTAAAAGCACTTTCCCAGCTTCTTCTATTATTATGCTCTGTCTCTGCAAAATTATCTGCTGAAGAAAATCTTATTAAATCTTGAAAAGGGAATTTATCTATACCGAATTCAATCGGAAGAAAGAATTGAATCGGGGAAGATGGTGTATTTGAAATAAAAAGCCTGCCCTTTCAGACAAGCTTCTCAATTAACCTAAAACCACAAAAACCCAAATTAACTCGTTTATTTGTGTACAAAAACCTGATATCCCCATTTGTCAAGTTTGATTGTCGACCCTTTTTCTAATGTTTTTGTTTCGCCTGAAAAATAATCCTGATATTCGCCTGCCTGAGGAAGCTGAATGCTCGCCTCAACCGGATTTGCAGAAAGGTTGAAAATTGCAAGAACCTGATTCTTTTCTTTTTCGCGGGTAAAAGCAATCACGTTTTGCGGAATCGATGTTTCTACAAAAACCATGGGCGCGCCTGCTGTTCCGTTCCAAAGTGCCTGATTGTTATGCTTCAGACTAGTCAACGATTGATAAAACTTTTGCATCTCCAGATTGCTCCAGTTGATGGTATCTTTTTCGAAGAACAACAGGCGTTTTTTAAGACCAGCTTCCTGTCCGCTGTAGAGAAGAGGAATGCCTTCGAGCGTAAATGTCAAAACGGCAAAAGTTTTTGCAGCCTCACCCATTCGTTCATATTCAGTGCCCTGCCAGCTGTTTTCATCATGATTGGTAATAAACTGCATTGGGAATGATCCGGGAGCATATTTGTTAATCGAATCGGCATAGTATTTTTTGATGTCGGCAGCCGATTTTTTGCCCTGCGCAACCTCGTTCAGGAGGTGGTGCAATTTCCAGGAATAGTTCGATTCAAAGGCTTTTTGCAGCAAGTCCGGGTGATCTTCGTCTTCCGCCAGCATGTAAACCTGTTTAATGGAATCGAGCGAAGCAGTAACATCTTCCCAGAAATCCTGCGGAACACCCCAGGCTACATCGCAACGGAAACCATCAATATTCGTTTCTTTTACCCAGTAATCCATGGCATCAATCATGGCCCGACGCATGGGTTTCGAATCAAAGTTCAGGTCTGCAATGTCCGACCAATCGGGATTGGGTGGAATAACATTCCCCAACGAATCCAAGGTATACCAGTCTTTGTGATCAAAAATCCACTGATTATCCCAGCCGGTATGATTCGCCACCCAATCAATAATGACCTTGAAGCCCATTTCATGAGCCTTATTGACAAGGCTTTTGAAATCCTCAAGCGTACCGAATTCAGGATTAATTCCCTTGTAATCTTTTACAGCATAATATGAACCCAGGCTACCTTTTCGGTTCCTTTCTGAGATCGGATGGATCGGCATGATCCATAAAATATCCACACCCAACTCTTTCAGTCGCGGAAGGTGAGCCTCAAAAGCTTTGAAAGTTCCTTCAGGCGTGTACTGACGAATATTTACTTCGTACAAAACTGAATTTTTGGTCCATTCAGGAATTCCGGTGGTTCCCGTGAGGGGTTTCACTGCTGGCTTGCACGAAAACAAGGCCACAGCCAATAAAGGAAGAAAGAACAGGTTTTTAATTTTATTCATTGTGTGATGTTTTAGAATGTTTTCTTTATCAAATTTGTTGCGGGTTACGAGATACGAGTTTCGGGTAAAAACCCGAAACATGGAACACGTAACTCGCAACAGAATAGTTATTTCAATTCAATAATCATGGCGCTCATGGCCGGTACTTTCAGGTTTTTCAGGTCGGTAATTGTTGCTCCTGAAATGATTTCTTTTCCTGAAGTGCATTTCCCCATGATTTCGGAGAAACGCTCGGTTTTAAGCGTTTGATCGCTATTGTTGTTATTCAGTACTACCATTATAGTTTCTTTATCGTTGTACCTGAAATAGACATACGTGTCGTTTTCAGGAACGTAATGAATCAGCTTTCCCGAATGGATCACTTCCTTGTTTTTCCTCCAGTTGAACAGTTTGGCCGTAAAATCGTAGTAACTGTTCTGAAATGCAGTGCGTGCCTGGGGGATGAAGGCATTGATGCTGTCGCCAGCCCATCCGCCCGGAAAATCGAGACGAATATCTCCATCTCCTTTGTTCTTGTCGCCTGTCATCCCGATTTCTGTACCGTAGTAAATTTGTGGAATTCCCCTGGTTGTCATCAGAAACGACATCGCCATCTTATATTTGGCAAGGTCGCCTTTTAAGGTGTTGTTGTACCGTTGTGTATCGTGGTTCTCAGCAAAAATGAAGAGGTTGTTCGGATTGGCAAACAAATAATCTTTAGAAATAACATTGTAAAGCCTGCTCATACCTTGTTCGTTCCAGCCATTTCCTTGTTCGTTGAAACAGACTGCCAGGGCATCGTTCATTACAAAGTCCATTGGGGTAGGCAGTTGTGAATTATAATGCAGTGAATTAATGGCATCTTTCTGCCAGAAAGCAATGTCTTCGGAATTGTGCAGCCAGGTTTCGCCTGTAATGTTGAATTTTGGATACTCGTCCATGATGCTTTTGGCCCATTTTGCCATGGCGTCGCGGTCGTTGTAAGGGTATGTATCCATGCGAATGCCATCCAGACCGGCAAATTCGATCCACCAGATGTTATTTTGGATGTAATAGGTCCAAAAAAACGGATTGTTTTGATTCATGTCGGGCATCGTCACGTCAAACCAACCTTCCTGATCTAACATCACATCGCACCGGGCGGCATGAATATCTTTGGTCGTGATCGCTTTATGGTTGCTACGGGTAAAAGTTGGCCACTGATGTACCCAGTCGTCCATAGGCAGGTCTTTCATCCACCAGGCCCAGATTCCACCATGATTGGAGACCATATCCATAATGATTTTCAATCCTTTTTGATGGGCTGCTTCTGCGAGTCGGGCATAGTCGTCGTTGCTGCCATAACGTGGGTCGATTTGATAAAAATCGCTGATGGCATATCCGTGGTAGGTGTACTTATCGAAATTGTTTTCCAACAGGGGAGTGCTCCAGATAGCCGTAGCCCCCAGCTGTTTAATGTAATCGAGGTGATCAATGATACCTTTAATATCGCCTCCATGCCGTCCATAATCGATGGTACGGTTTGCTTTTTCCGGTTGGGAATCGACGTTGTCGTTCGTTGGATCGCCGTTGGCAAAACGGTCGGGCATTAACAGGTAAACCACATCAGCCGAAGAAAACCCCTGCCTGTTAGCCGAGCCTGGTTTGCGGTTTTTCAGCAAGTCAATTGCAAACTTTCCGGCCTTGGCCGATTTTGAATCAATAGTCAGGTCAACAAAAAGGTAGTTGGGATTTTCCACCTTGTTCACTTTGGTGACTTTTACTCCCGGATATTTGACCGAAACCTGATATTGAGTAACATTATTTCCATGTATAAGTATTTGTAAATTAGGATTTTTCATTCCAACCCACCAAAACATAGGTTCAACACGGTCAATATTAATGGCAAATGTGGCAAAACTGAATGCGATGCTGATAATGAATAAATATAGCTTTCTCATGTTTTTTTTATTTTTACCACATAGGTCACATAGTTTTCTTTAATTTTTTCTCTATGTTTTCTATGTGTCTATGTGGTTATTGTTTTATCGTTAGTTCCTTTTTTGCAGGCAAATGGTGCGATTGTCCGTGCACTACCAAATCGATGTTTGCCTTGGAATGATTGTAAACGCTGAACTGCGATTTATCCATTTTGAATTCCAGATGAGCCTCCCGGAAGTGTAGCCGAAACGAATACGAATTCCAGCCTTTCGGAATAAAAGGATTAAAGTGCAGCTGATTGTTTTTCACACGCATTCCGCCAAAACCCTGCACAAAAGCCATCCATGTACCGCCCATGCTGGTAATATGCAATCCGTCGCAGGTGTCGTTGTTGTAGTCGTCCAAATCCAGACGGGCAGTGCGTAAATACATCTCGTAGGCTTTCTCCTGACGGCCAATTGAGGCAGCCAGAATGGAATGAATGCAACTCGAAAGCGATGACTCATGAACGGTCAGCGGTTCATAAAAATCGAAATGCCTTTCAATACTTTCCCGGTCGAAATGATCTTCGAACCAGTAAATGCTTTGCAAAGTGTCGGCCTGTTTGATGTATGGCGAACGCAAAATACGGTCCCACGACCATTTTTGATTGATGGGACGATCCTCAGGTTTTAATTCGCTAACCGGAATCAATTCTTTATCAAGGAATCCATCCTGCTGGAGGTAAATTTTGCGTGTAAAATCATACGGAAAATACATGTCCCTGATGATTTTCTTCCAATGCGAAGTTTCTTTCAACTCCATTAGCTTTAGCTTTTTCACCAGATCCTCAAATAAAAGCGGATGCTCTTTCTTCAGGTAATCAATGGCTTCGAGCGTATATTTAAGGGTCCACACAGCCATGTAGCTGGTGTGGAAATTGTTGTTCACGTTGTTTTCGTATTCGTTTGGACCGGTAACTCCCAACATGACAAATTTCTTTTTCTCATCAGACCAGTTGATTCTTTGGCTCCAAAACCGCGATAAGGCCAGCAACACTTCAAATCCGTATGGCGCCAGATATTCCTTATCGCCGGTGTAGCTAATATAATTGTAAATAGCGTAGGCAATTGCTCCGTTTCGGTGTATTTCTTCAAAAGTAATTTCCCACTCGTTGTGACATTCTTCGCCATTAATGGTTACCATGGGGTATAACGCGGCACCATGGTTGAACCCCAGTTTTTCTGCATTTTCGATGGCTTTTGGCAAATGTTTATACCGGTATAAAAGCAGGTTTTTGGAAACCCTCCGAGGAGCGGTCCCAAGTGTGAAAGGCAAACAATAGGCTTCGGTATCCCAGTAGGTTACACCACCGTATTTCTCGCCTGTAAATCCTTTCGGACCAATGTTGAGGCGTTCGTCGTCGCCCAAATAAGTTTGATTTAACTGGAAGATATTAAACCGGATTCCCTGTTGTGCGGCAACATCGCCTTCAATACGAATGTCGCTGGTTTCCCAGCGCTTGGCCCAGGCTTTTTCCTGATCAGAAAAAAGTTTGTCGAATCCTTTATCTGTAGCGCGTTTTAGCATTTTTTCGGAGGCTTCCTGAAGTTTGTTTTTGGTGTGATAGAGCGTTGAGACAATTGCTACATACTTTTCAATACAAACCTCATCCCCTTGCTTCACATGAATATTAAATGATGAACCGATATACTTTTCAGTTTCGATTTTTGAAGTCTCAACAGAAATCAACTCCTGATTTAACTTAGCCCTGAAACTCATTCCGGTACAAACCTGAAATGCTGTTTTTTTGGTTTCCACACAAACGAAACCTGAACAACAATTCATTTTTTGAGCAATGCTGATCCAGAAATTTTCGTCGTAATTGGAATCTTCGTTGACCACATCACCATCGATATAAGGTTGAAATGAAATTTCACCTGAAAAATTAAGCGCTTTTACCGAATACCTGATGGCTCCAATCTCCTGATCCGCAATACTTAGAAATCTTCTGGAATGCACTTCAAGCTGTTTCCCTGACGATAATTCAGCAATAAAATGGCGGGTTAGCAAACCCGATTTCATATCGAGATCGCGGTAAAACGAAATGATTTTTGATGTATTCAAATCCAGCTCTTCGCTCTCCACCGTGACATTAATCCCAATCCAATTGGTTGCATTTAGTATTTTGGCAAAATACTCCGGATATCCATTCTTCCACCAGCCTACGCGCGTTTTGTCAGGATAATAAATACCTGCTACGTAGCTGCCACGAAGACTATCGCCAGTGTATTTTTCTTCGAAATTGGCACGCTGTCCGCAACGCCCGTTGCCAATACTCAGCAAGCTCTCGGTGATGCGGTTTTCATCGGGATGGAATCCATCTTCGATGATCTTCCACTCGTTATGTATGATGTAAGCTTTCATATATTTAAATTCAATCCAAGTTCTATAAGATGTTAATAACCACATAGGCACATAGACCACATAGGTTAGAAGTAATTATCTATTGTGTTCTATGTGCCTATGTGGTTTTCAATTGTCAATTCTCCAAAGGCACGTTTTAATTTACTGACAGTAAATCCGTCAAAACCCGGAATAACCAAATCTGCAAAACCTAATGTTTTGGGGTCACCAATTCCGACCGAATACATATTGGCATTTTGTGCAGCCTCAATTCCGGCAATGGCATCTTCAAACACCACACAGTTCTCGGGCAAAACACACAATCTTTCAGCTCCCTTAAGGAATACTTCAGGATTGGGTTTGGCTTCTGAAATGGAATTGCCATCCACAACAGCATCAAACATTCCGGAGAGGTGAATTCGGTCCAAAATCATGGGCGAATTTTTACTGGCAGAGCCTAGCGCGATTTTTATTCCTTTATTTCTTAATTCATGAAGAAAATTTTCCACTCCGGGCAACGTTTCTTCAGGTGTCATCTTTTCGATGTAACTCACATAAAGCGCATTCTTTTTTTCAGCCATGGCCAGTTTTTCCTGCTCCGAAAATTGCAAGCCTCCAATCTCAAGTAAAATTTCGAGCGACTGCATCCGACTGACACCTTTCAGCCGTTCATTGTCCTCATGGGTAAACTCAAACCCTAACTCCTCAGCCAAGGCTTTCCAGGCAATAAAATGGTATTTGGCCGTATCAACCACTACCCCATCCAAATCAAATAAGCAAGCTTCAATCATTTTCTATTTTTATCTTAATTCTAATTAAACCATTCATTTTTCAGGTTGAACGCCGTTCCGTCCGAAAGAATTTCGACTCATTGTTTATCAGTATCTCACGGACGGGTATCTTTCCTTTATTCAAACTCAGGGTGGCGTTCGTTCCTCACTTACCCTGGGCTATTGATATATAACCCTTTCAGGGGATAAACCAATTCGTACTTCGGCCTTCCTTTTACTGAAAACTGTGACTGCGACTGATCACTTTTTACTTTTGATCAACATCGTCAACAAACAACACGCTCACTGCTGCAATCAGCAACGATACTCCACCCAAAACGAGTGCATAAATGGCGTGTCCGCCAAACAAAAATTTGGTGAAAAAACCGAGAATACTAGCGGCAAAAATTTGAGGAATCACAATGAAGAAATTAAAGATTCCCATGTAAATTCCCATTTTTCCTGCAGGTAACGAGCCGGTCAGAATGGCGTAAGGCATGGATAAAATACTTGCCCAGGCAATTCCAACTCCTACCATCGAAACCAGTAAAAGATTCGGATCTTTGATCACATAAAATGACATCAATCCAATTCCTCCAATTACTAACGAAATAGCATGAGCCATTTTACGGCTGGTTGCTTTCGCCAAAACCGGAAGGATAAAAGCCATGACTGCCGCAAAGCCATTGTAGATCGCGAATAAAAAACCAACCCAGTCGGCACCATCGTTATATAGTTTTGAAGCCGTATCGCTTGTTCCGTAAATGTGACTGGTAACTGCCGAAGTGGAATAAATCCACATGGCAAACAAGGCAAACCATGAAAAAAACTGAACGATTGCCAATTGCTTCATGGTTTTAGGCATATTCATCAAATCGGTAATCACCTCAACCAATCCGTTTCGGGTAAGGCCCTGCCGGGTATTCCAAGCTGTGATCAGCAAGATAATTCCGAAGACTCCCAGTCCAACTGAAATTACATACAGTTCCTTTTCCCAGCCCTGTAAAAAAATAAGGTAACTGAATCCGGAACCAACGAGCAGCCAAATAAACCCATACCGGAAAAAGCTTTTAAGCAATTCAACAGGAGAGCGGAAGACAAATTTCGACAAACCCTGACTTTGAATCTTTTCTTCTTCAAATTCTTTCAATTCATCAGGAGAATATTCTTTGGTTCTTAAAACTGTCCACAAAACAGCCAGAAAGAAGACAGCCCCTCCCAAATAAAACGAATACCTTACTGAAGGTGGAATTTTTTCTCCGGCTTCAGCTACATTGGCAATACCCAACCATTTATTCAGAATATAGGGCAAACCGGATGCCACGACGGCGCCCAAACCAATAAAGAAACTCTGCATGGCAAAACCTCTTGTTCGCTGTTCGCTGGGCAACATATCGCCAACAAACGCACGAAACGGTTCCATCGAAATATTGATGGAAGCATCCATGATCCAGAGCATACCGGCAGCTATCCACAATGCAGGCGAATTAGGCATCACCAGCAAAGCCAGTGAAGCGAGAATGGCACCAAGCATAAAAAACGGACGACGCCGGCCGAATCTACCCCATGTTTTATCGCTCAAATGACCGATGATTGGTTGCATGACCAATCCGGTAACCGGTGCAGCAATCCACAGAATAGGGATGTCGTTAACATTGGCGCCCAGAGTTTCAAATATCCGGCTCACATTGGCATTTTGGAGGGCAAAGCCAAACTGTATGCCCAGAAAGCCAAAACTCATGTTCCAGATTTGCCAAAAACTTAATGCAGGTTTCTTCTTCATTTGGTTTAATTTTAGATTCAAGACGCAAGATACAAGACACAAGACTTAAAACCTCACTCATTGAAGATTTATAAAGTGTATAAAATTGCACCCAACGATTTAGATTGTAGCTATAAACCCAACCGAAAACATCATTTAATGTTTGGAATTAATGGCAGCTATCCTGAACGAATTTTCAGGAACTCAAATGAAGTAATAAACGGAATTAACTTAAACGGAATTAACTGTACAAATATAAATAAGGATTTTTATAAAATCCAAATCTAAAATTCTCCAGATGCCTTATCTGACAGGCAAAACAGAGGTTTTGGAAATAAAAACCCGCGTTGCAAACGTTTGCAACATCCTTCCTTTTTTTTCAAAATTTTTTCATCCGGGATTAAATCTAAGAAATCAAATAAAAAGAAAATAGAGAAAACAATTTTTATCTCTATACTTTAAATAAATAAATATACGTTTTTAGTATTATTATACTATTTTTCGTATATTTGAACAGTTTTAGTAAGAATAGCATTATGGAAGAAGTAGTACAAAACAAAAAATACCTCGATATCATTCTGTCGTCCAAAGATTTATTCTGGAAGCATGGTTTTAAACGTGTCTCCATAGAAGAAATTTGCCGTGAGGCAAAAACCAGTAAAATGACTTTTTATAAGTTTTTTTCAAACAAGTTGGAAGTTGCCAAGGCGGTTTTTGATTTTGTAGCAAATGATTCGGCCTCAAAATTCAAAGCTGTTTTGTTTGAAGTCACTTCAGCATCTGATTTGCTGAAGTTCATGCTACAAATGAAGAAGGACGGGACTCACGAGATAAGCAAGGAATTTATTTCTGATTTTTATATCAATCCTGAATTAGGACTAAAAGAATATATTGATGAAAAGACAAAAAAGAGTTGGGCAGAAATGCTCACAGACTTCAAATTTGCACAAGAACGTGGTTTGTTTAGGAAAGATTTGAACATCGAGTTTTTTCTCTACTTCACACAAAAATTCAACGAATTATTAAACGATCCTTATATGAACCAGTTATATCCAAATCCGCAGGATTTGATTATGGAACTGACCCGGTTTTCGGCTTACGGAATTTCGCCTCACGAATAAAGCTATGCATTCATTCAGGTACATATTATTGATGTTTAGCGTTGTCCTGGTTCAAAGTCTGATGGCACAAAAACTTGAATTTAAAGGACAGGCATCTGCATGGACCAACTTTAACCCGAACAACGAATTGCAACTTTGGGGCGGGGCGCGTTATCTTCCGCAATTCAATTTTAAGCTTGGTGAGCCCTCGAAAAGTCTGTTCGATTTTGAAGCATCGGCCAACCTGAACGGGACATTGGGCAGCCTGCCTTTCGATTCACTTTACTCAAAAGGAAACATCAAACCTTACCGTTTATGGGCCCGTTATTCCACCGAACAGTTGGAAATCAGGGCTGGCTTGCAGAAAATCAATTTTGGTTCGGCATCGATGATCCGCCCGCTCATGTGGTTCGATCAACTCGATCCGCGCGACCCGTTGCAATTAACCGATGGCGTTTGGGGAGTTTTGGGACGTTACTATTTTCTGAACAATGCCAACCTTTGGCTGTGGGTGCTCTACGGGAACGAAAATCCGAAAACCTGGGAGATCGGCAACACCAGTCAGCGACAGCCCGAATTTGGCGGTCGATTCCAAATGCCTGTTCCAAAGGGTGAAATGGGGATTTCGTACCATCACCGTTTGTCCGACACGAATAGTCTGGATACATTGGTGACCTTAAACGATCTGATTCCTGAAAACCGTATCGGTCTGGACGGCAAATGGGATGTGGGTGTTGGGCTTTGGTTCGAAGCAGTCTGGCTCAATAAATCAAAAAACGTGGGCGATTTCACCAATCAGACCTCACTTAGTGTTGGAACCGATTACACTTTTGGAATAGGTAACGGACTGAATGTCATTTATGAACAGTTGCTGTTTGCATACGATGAAAAACCTTTCCGCATCAATAATCCGTTTGTTTTTTCCATACTTTCGCTCAACTATCCGCTGGGATTGAACGACAACCTGAGTGCCATGATGTATTACGACTGGGTCAACAAAGGGGTTTATAACATTGTGACATGGAACCATCAGTTCAGGAATATTACGCTTTACTGCATGGGTTTTAGCAATCCAAAACAGTATAAAATACCACTCACCGCCAACGATATCAACCTGTTTGCCGGAACTGGAATACAATTTATGCTCGTGTACAATCATTAAAATATTCGGTTTATGGAAAACTCCGCCATCATTCAAATCAACCAGCTCATCAAAAGGTTCCCCATCGGAAAAGGTGAGTTTACAGCACTCAAGGGAATTAATCTGACCTTTGGTACCGGAGAATTTGCCGGCCTTATTGGTCCGAGTGGCTCCGGAAAAACAACGCTGCTCAACATCATCGGATCACTCGATATGCCCACTGAAGGAGAGGCTATTGTGCTTGGAAAATCGATTAGTAAGTTGAGTGCTAAAGAGTCGGCCAAACTTCGCAAAGAGAGCCTGGGTTTTATTTTCCAGAGCTACAACCTGTTGCAGGTACACACGGTTTTCGAAAATGTGGAGTTCCCATTGTTACTGCTCGATTACACCACTACGGAACGTAAAAAAATGGTGATGGATGCGCTGGAATGGGTGGGTCTAACCGACAAAGTAAAATCGAAGCCACCGCAACTTTCCGGAGGAGAATGCCAGCGTGTCGCCATTGCCCGTGCCATGGTGAAAAAACCTTCGTTGGTACTGGCTGACGAGCCAACCGCCAACCTCGACGCAGCCAACTCGCACAACATTCTGCAAACCATGCAGAACCTGAACCGTGAACTAAAAACCACCTTCATTTTTGCTACCCACGATGAAAAAGTCATCGGTTATCTGAAAAGGAAAATTATTCTGAAAGACGGATTGGTCGATCATGAAGAATGGATAAACCAGTAAAACTGAACGCCATGAAAATAGCTTTTAAATTGGCTTTCCGAAACCTGATAGGCGCCGGATTACGCACATGGTTGAATGTGATCGTGTTGTCGTTTTCCTTCGTGGTCATTATCTGGATGAAGGGAATTCTGGTGGGCTGGGACCATCAGGCCAAAAACGATATGGAACAATGGGAAATTGGCAAAGGCCAGTTCTGGCACAACCAGTACGATCCGTACGATGCATTTACCATTACCGATAGCCATGCCCCAATTCCCAACGAATTTAAACCTGAAATTGAAAAGGGAAAAATGGTGCCAATGCTTTTTGCACAGGGAACTATTTATCCGCATGGAAGAATGCAAACGGCTATGATTAAAGGAATTCCGTCTAGCCAAACTTTGCTGAAGATACCAACGCACAAACTCGATTCGACGGTGACCGATGCCATTCCTGCCATTATTGGGGAGGTGATGGCCCGTTCGAGCCACCTCGAAAAAGGGAGCCGTGTTATTTTACGCTGGCGCGACAGCAAAGGCACTTTTGATGCTGCTGAGATTGAAATTGTTGATATTTTTTCAACTACCGTACCCACCATTGATGTGGCGCAGGTGTGGATCAACCTGAAAACCATGCAGGAAAAACTTTTGCTGCCAGAACAGGCCTCGCTTTTCAGCTTTGCGAATGCTGAAGAAAACCGCTCAACGGTTGGTGATTTCAAACTAAAAACAAAAAAAGAGCTAACCGCTGAAATTGATGCCATGATCAAAACAAAAAACAAAGGACAATCGGTTTTCTATATCATTTTGTTGTTGCTGGCCATGCTTGCTATTTTCGACACACAGATTTTATCCATTTTCCGCAGACAAAAAGAGATTGGAACTTACGTTGCTTTGGGTTACACCCGACAACAAGTAGTAACTCTATTTACTGTTGAAGGGGCCATGCACGCCGTTTTGGCTGCGGCTTTGGCTGCTGTTTACGGAGTGCCGTTCTTTATCTGGCAAGCAAAAGTAGGCTTCACCATTCCGATGGACACGAGCGAATTTGGGATGGCCATTGCGCCAACCATGTACCCGATTTACAGCATGGGACTGATACTTTCAACCACCCTGATTGTGCTTTTGACCACTTCAGTGGTGAGTTACTGGCCGGCGCGCCGCATCGCGAAAATGAACCCAACTGAAGCATTAAGGGGGAAAATACAGTAGGAGTGACTACAGTTATAAGTTCATAAAGTTATAAGTTCATAGAGGTCAACAGTTAATATAATTGAAAGCTAATAACATGGAAAATAAAGAGTTTGCAAAAGGGTTGGAGTTGCGGACAAAAAAGTTTGCGATTTCGATATTGAGTTTATCGGGAAAGTTGCCAAATACAGTTGAAGGGAAAGTTGTGAGAAACCAGATTTCGAAATCGGGAACTAGTGTGGGTGCTAACTATCGAGAGGCAAATCGCGGTAGAAGTAAGGCAGATTTTGCAAGCAGAATTAAAATTGCAGAAAGTGAAGCAAGCGAGACAGTTTTCTGGCTTGAAATCATTCAGGAACTGAAATGGGCTGAAGAGCTAAAACTTCAAGGATTATTGAAAGAATCCGACGAATTACTTGCAATCTTTACCTCCATCAGCAAAACCCTTAGATCCTAACTCTAAATACTTTATGAACTCTAATTACTCTATGAACGTCAACAGTAAAAGTATAAAACTATGATACAGTTCTTACTGAAAGGATTGTTGCGCGACAAAAGGCGCAGCCTGATGCCCATACTCATCGTTGCGGTTGGCGTAACGCTGAGCGTGTTTCTTCATGCTTATATTACGGGCTTGATGAACGATTCGATTGAGATGAATGCCAAATTGAGTTTTGGGCATGTAAAAGTGGTAACCAAATCGTTTGCTGAGAACATCTCCCAAATGCCCACCGATCTGGCATTGCTCGAAACCAGCGCTTTAAAAGAAAAACTAAAACAGGAATTTCCTGATGTAGCCTGGGTGGAACGAATCCAGTTTGGCGGATTGATTGATGCCCCCGATGAAAACGGAGAAACTAAATCGCAAGGACCGGCCATGGGAATTGGTGTTGATCTGCTTTCAGGAAAATCAGGCGAGGCAGAGCGGATGGGTATGGCCAAATCGTTGGTACGTGGACGTTTGCCTAAAGTGAAAGGCGAAATCCTGCTAAGCGAACTCTTTTCGCAAAAGCTGGGCGTGAATCCTGGTGACGCTATTACCCTGATTGGTTCAACCATGAACGGAAGTATGAGTTATTACAATTTCGTTCTGGCCGGAACGCTTTCGTTTGGCGTTCAGGTAATGGACAAAGGAACCATGATTGCCGATATTGAAGATGTTCGTCTGGCGCTCGACATGGAAAATGCCGCTACAGAAATAACTGGTTTTTTCGGTTCAGGCTACTTTTCGGCTGATCAGGCCACAGAGATAAAAGAAAAGTTCATATCGTATTTTCCAAATCCTGAAAATGATGAATATGCACCTACAATGCTATCGCTCAAAGATCAGGGTAGTATGGGGCAGTTTGTCGATTTGTCGAACACCATGGGGGCCATTATTACCTTTGTATTTATGCTGGCTATGTCGCTGGTTTTGTGGAATGCCGGATTGCTTGGAGGAATACGCCGTTACGGTGAATTTGGCATCCGGCTGGCCATGGGCGAAGAGAAAAAACATGTCTATCGTACTCTGGTTTACGAATCGGTAATGATTGGCATTGCAGGTTCAATTGTTGGCACAGTAATCGGACTGTTCTTTGCCTGGCTTATGCAGGAATACGGACTCGACCTTGGCGATGCGATGAAAGGTTCGTCGATGATGATGCCTACTATTATCCGTGCCCGAATTACACCAGTTGATTTTTATATCGGATTTTTGCCCGGAATCGTATCGACTGTAATTGGTGCTATGCTTGCCGGAGTGGGTATTTATAAACGAAAAACCTCGCAATTATTTAAAGAATTGGAAGCATAAATTGATATGAATAATAAACACATAGAACACATAAAAAATAAACTATGTGAGCTATGTGGTTCACAAAAAAAAGAAAATGAAAACAATCATCGCATTCATCTTGACTATTATCACATTGACTGATTTCAGCGCTCACGATGCCATCGAAATCCTTAAAAAAGTGGACAAAAACCTTTCGTCAGACAACCGGGTGATGGAATCCCAGATAACCATACAGGGGAAACGTGGTGCGCGAACCATTACCTCGAAAACCTACGCAATGGGCGACAAAAAATCGTTTACCGAGTACCTTTCTCCCGCCCGTGAACAGGGAACCAAAATGCTGAAACTCGAAAACCAGCTTTGGATTTACTCACCATCAACCGACCGTATCATTCAGATTTCAGGACACATGTTACGCCAGTCGGTGATGGGCTCCGACCTTTCGTACGAAGACATGATGGACGACCGCAAACTGACCGATATTTACGATGCAAAAGTGTTGGGCGAAGAAGAAATGAATGACCGCAAAACCTATCTGATTGAACTTACCGCCAAAGTGACTGACGTAGCCTACCACTCGCAAAAAATGTGGGTTGATGCCGAGCGTTTTGTTCCGCTGAAACAAGAACTGTACGCGAAAAGCGGGCAATTGCTTAAACGGCTTGAAATGAAAGATGTGATTCAGGTAAAAGGCCGGTGGTTTCCATCAACCATGATTTATAAAGATATGCTGAAAGAAGGCGATGGCACCGAATTCAAAATCATCAAAATTGAGTTTAATGTGGATATTCCCGAATATATTTTCAGCAAAGCAGCGTTGAAGAAGTGATTAATCGTTATTCCTTCACCGAACTTCCCCGTACAATCAAATCAGCAGTTAGTACTTTCACTTCAGGAATGTACTTTTCTTCGGCCGACATTATCCGCCTGAAAAGTATTTCTGCAGCTGTGATTCCCATCTCGTAACCGTGCTGATCGACCGATGAAAGATTCGGATCGGTTATTCCAGAGAATCGGCCATCACTGAAGCCAACGATCGAAATATCCTCAGGAATTTTTAATCCTCTTTTCTGAATAGTTAGCATGGCACCTATGGCCGTCAGATCATTTACAGCAAAAACACCATCAGGAATGATTCCTGCATCGAGCATTTCAACTACCGTATTGCGGGCTTTTTCGAATGTATCAGCTTCAACAATAAGCCGGTTGTCAACCGGTAGACCGGCTTCAACAAGTGCATTGATGTAACCTTGAAGGCGGTCGCGTCCGATTACCAGGCTCTGTGGACCGGCGAAATGTGCAATCCGTTTGCACCCGGTTTCAATCAGGTGACGTGTGGCATTGTATGAAGCTTCCAGGTCATTAATAATTACCTGATCTGCATTGATATCAGGGGCAATTCGGTCAAAGAATACGAGAGGGATTCCACTGTTCTGCATATCCACAAAATGTTCGTATGCCATAGTTTCTTTGGAAATGGAAACCAGAATTCCATCGACACGGTGCGAAAGTAAAGTCCGGGCATTGGCCACTTCCCGTTGATAACTTTCATTCGACTGACAGATGATGACCGTAAATCCTTTTTGTGAAGCAACGTCTTCAATACCACTGATAACTGATGAGAAAAAATAGTGTACAATTTCAGGAATGATCACTCCAATGGTGTTGCTTCGGCTATTTTTTAAACTAAGCGCAACAGCATTGGGCTGGTACTTCAGTTTTCCGGCTAATTCGTTTACGGCCTTTTTGGTATCAACATTAATGTCCGGGTGATCTTTCAACGCTCTTGAAACTGTTGAAGGAGAAATACCCAATAACCTGGCAATATCTTTTATCGTGATTTGATTACTCCGCATAAAGAGTCCTGTAAAATGGTCTTTTTTCTAAATCGCCTCTAAAGATAGCAATTAATTTTCTTGCTCAATGAATCCAAGGAATGACCTAAATCATGGATTTTTTACCCACCAGTTACCACCTGTTTTATAACACTTTGTATGCAAACGAAACCGCAAACGATTGCAGTAAACACTTTATAACATTTTTTAACTAAAATTTATGGGAATAGATACTTTGGTCACGGAATTAATTTTAGAAGTATTAAACGGAAAATTTAATGGAATAAACTAAAAGTTAGGATGAATGAATCTAAAAATGAGTATTTGAACCAATAATTATTAAAACATGAGGATTATTCGCAAAAACCTAAATGTATTAATACTGATTATGTCGCTATTGCTTGGAAATTATGCAATGGCTCAACAGGCAGTATTAAAGGGTAAGGTTACCGATAGTTCATCGGGTGAATCTTTACCGGGTGTATCTATTGTAGTTAAAGGAACTACCAACGGAACCATCACAAATATGGATGGTGTGTTCACTCTTAATACCAATAAGGGTGATGTTGTACAGTTTTCATTTGTAGGTTATAAAACTCAGGAAATTGTAGCTCAAGGTCAGAAAGATCTTAAAGTTGCCCTTGTTCCTGACATTGACGAGTTAGATGAAGTGGTGGTAATCGGTTATGGCCAGGTGAAAAAGGGCGATGCAACCGGTTCAATAACCGCAGTAAGTGCTGACGATTTTAACAAAGGCGCCATTGCTTCTCCGGAAGAACTGGTGATGGGTAAAATTGCAGGGGTACAAATTACTACTGGCGGTGGCGCTCCCGGAAGTGGATCAACCATTCGTATCCGTGGTGGCTCTTCATTGTCGGCCAGCAACGACCCGCTTTTCGTAATTGACGGAGTACCGGTTGACAATGATGGCGTTTCAGGTATGCGTAACCCATTGAGTACAATCAATCCTAATGACATCGAAACTTTTACAGTTCTGAAAGACGCTTCTGCAACCGCTATTTACGGTTCACGCGCTTCGAATGGGGTAGTTATTATTACGACCAAAAAAGGGAAAAACGGAGTTGCAACCAAAGTTACTTATGATGGCAAATTCTCTGTTGGAACCCGTCCGGGACAAATAGATGTTTTATCAACCGAGGAATACATTGCCTTGGTCAACGATAGATACAAAGGACAGAACGATGTACTTAAACTTTTAGGTAAAACCAGTACCAACTGGCAGGATCAGATTTTCCAGACTGCCATTGGACACGAACACAACGTGGGCATAACCGGTAGTTTTAAAAATATTCCTTACCGTGTTTCAGTTGGTTATACCAAACAGGACGGACTTTTGAAAACAACTACATTGGACCGTTACACAGGTTCTGTTGGAATTAATCCAAGCTTCTTCGATAATCATCTGAAAGTTGACATCAACCTGAAAGGAATGGCTATCAAAAATATATTTGGCGATGAAGGGTCTATTGGAAATGCCATTGGTTTTGATCCTACCCAGGAAGTTCATGCAACAAACAAGTATGGCAATTACTTTACCTGGTTGCAGAGCGATGGGAACCCACTTACCGTTGGAACAACCAACCCTGTTGCCCAGCTCGAACTTCGCGAAGACAAAGCGGATGTACAAAGAAGTCTTGGTAACATTCAGTTCGATTACAAATTCCATTTTCTGCCTCAGTTGAAAGCGGTATTAAATCTGGGTTACGACTATTCAAAAAGTAAAGGAACCGTATATGTTCCTGAAAATGCTGCCTGGATGTATGATGCAGCCAATGGTGGTGGAGAAAACCGGGAATATACACAGGATAAAAAGAATGAATTACTCGATTTTTACATGAACTATAACCGGGATCTTTCTTTCCTCAATAGCAAAGTAGATTTGATGGGTGGTTATTCATGGCAACATTTCTACAGAGAAAATTATGTGTTTTCTGAAAGCGCTGGTGTAGGAACCAATGGAACTCATAAACAACTCACCGCAGAAAACTATGATCCTACCGAATACTATCTGGTATCATTTTTTGGCCGTTTAAATTATTCAATCAACGACCGTTACCTTCTTACAGCAACATTGCGTAACGACGGAACTTCACGTTTCTCTGAAAATACACGTTGGGGGCTTTTCCCGGCTTTGGCTTTCGCATGGCAAATCAAGAACGAATCGTTCCTGAAAGATGTAAAAGCTGTATCTGATTTGAAACTTCGTTTGGGTTATGGTATTACCGGCCAGCAGAACATCGGCCAGGGCGACTATCCATATTTGGCACGTTACTCGTACAGTAAAGATAATGCCCGGGTATTGTTTGGCGACACATGGATTAACACACTCAGACCAGACGGATACGATTCGAACATTAAATGGGAAGAAACAACCACTTACAACATAGGTTTGGATTACGGTTTTCTGAATAACCGTATTTCAGGTTCTTTCGAAGTTTATCAGCGTGATACCAAAGATCTGCTGAATGTGGTTCCTGTACCAGCCGGTACGAACTTCATCAACGAAATTTTGACTAACGTAGGCGACCTTACCAATAAAGGGTTCGAATTCTCCATCAACGGAAAACTGATTTCGAAGAAAGATCTTAGCTGGGACCTTGGCATTAATTTAACTCGAAACAAAAATGAGATCACCAAACTGACTGCATCTGAGGATCCAGCCTATTTGGGAGTTGAAACAGGAGGTATTTCAGGAGGGGTTGGTAATAAAATCCAGATTCACTCAGTAGGTCACCCGGCTTCATCGTTCTTTGTATATGAACAAGTTTATGATGCTGACAAAAATCCAATCGAAGGGTTATATGTTGACCGCAATGCAGATGGACAAATCACAACAAAAGACAAGTACTACTACAAAACTCCGGTTCCCGATGTATTTATGGGATTCAACTCTTCAGTAGTATATAAAAACTGGGATTTAAGCCTAGCAGGGCGTATAAGTATTAACAATTACGTATATAACAACGTTGATTCAAGAAACAGTCTCGGTATTGAAATTTACTGGCCTTCAGGATACATGAGAAATGTGACTCAGGATTTCTTCAACACCCGTTTTGAAAAAACTCAGTACTGGTCTGATTATTACATTCAGAACGCTTCATTCCTTAGGCTGGATAACGTTTCACTGGGTTACAATTTCAAAAACCTGATGAATAACAAAATGGACCTGAGATTGTATTCAACGGTACAAAACGTACTGGTAATTACCAATTACAGAGGATTGGATCCTGAAGTTAGTGGAGGTATCGATAACAATGTTTATCCTCGTCCACGGACATTCATGTTAGGCGTAAGTGTTGGATTTTAATTTTTAAATACGAAAATCATGAATAATAAATATTTCAAGTTTTTAAGCATTGCGGCATTATCAATCATGCTTGCATTTACTTCGTGCGTAAACGATTTGGATACCATTCCTTTAGATAAAGATGTGGTAACTTCGGCTACGGTTTACGACGATCCGGCTGCTTACCAGCAGATTCTGGCTAAATGTTATGCCGGTTTATCACTTACCGGACAGGAAGGACCTTCGGGTGCCGGCGATCTCGGCGGTCTCGATGAAGGCTTCTCTTCTTATGTCCGTGGATTATGGAACCTTCAGGAATTAGCTTCTGACCATGCTGTTACAGGTTGGGGAGATGCTGGTTTATCTGATCTCCATGCTCAAACCTGGACTTCATCAAACGACTTCGTTAAAGGATTCTACTACCGGGTATATTACCAGATTACTCTGGCCAATGAATTCATCCGTGAAACTGCTCCAGCCAAATTAGATGGCCGCAGCGTTTCCGGCCAATTGCGCACCGATGTTGAATTATACCACAACGAAGCGCGTTTCCTAAGGGCTTTAAGTTACTGGCATGCACTGGACATGTTCGGAAGTGTTCCGTTTATCACTGAAAACGATGGTATTGGTTCTTTCTTCCCGAAACAGGCTACCAAAACTGAATTGTTTGCGTACATCGAATCAGAACTGAAAGACATCGAAACCAAATTGGCTGCACCAAAAGCCAACGTTTATGGTCGTGTTGACCAGGTTGCTGCGTGGATGCTGCTTTCGAAACTTTACCTTAATGCCGAAGTTTATGGAGTTGCACCAAAATATACTGAAGCAATTGCTTATTCAACAAAGGTTATCAATACAGGTTATACACTTGACCCCAAGTACGAAAAACTATTTTTAACCGATAATTATACTTCCAAAGAGATCATTATGCCTGTAGTTGCCGATGGTAAAAATGCCAAAACCTGGGGTAGCACTACCTTCATTATCGACGGAGGAATTGGCGGAAGCATGGTTGCAGCTAATTACGGAACAAAAGAAGCCTGGGGTGGTCATCGTACCATCAGTTCGCTGGTAACTAAATTCCCCATTTATGCCGACGCCAAAAGCGCCAATATTAACATGTTGAAATCGGCTAAAGCTGCTGGCTTGTTATATGTACCCGGAGGATATCAGGGATGGGATCCGGCTAAAACTACCACAGTATTGTATTCAGAAAAGAACGATGGTAAATTTGAAGGTTACCTTTATTTCAAAGACGATAACACCGAGTTCAAATTCTGTGAAACCCCAAACTGGGATAAAAACTGGGGTGATACCGGCGCTGACGGTAAACTCGAAGGCGGAGGCGACAACATTAAGGCAGCAACAGCCGGATATTACAAAATCAATGTTGACATCAATGCACTTACCTACACCATGATGAAAACAGATTGGGGATTAATTGGCTCAGCTACAGCTGGTGGATGGGATTCTGATCAAAACCTGACGATGGATGCCGCAACTAATTTATGGTCGGCCATTTTGGAACTTAAAGCCGGTGAAATAAAATTCCGTGCAAACGATGGTTGGGACCTTAACTATGGCGACGATGGAGCCAATGCAAGTCTTGACGGTGGCGGTGCAAACATCGTTATTGCTTCTGCTGGAAAATACAAAGTAACGCTGAATCTGAACCAGGTTCCATACACCTACAGTCTGGAAAAATACAGTACTGATGGTCGTGCTTTATTCTATACTGATGGGCAGGAGCTGAAAATAACCGACATCACCAAATTCAAAGAAGGTTATGCCGTGGTGAAATTCAAAAACATTTCATCAACTGGTGTTGCCGGACAGGATTTGACCCATTCAGATACCGACTTCCCAATGTTCCGATCAGCCGAAGCTTACCTGACCTATGCTGAAGCAGTACTTCGCGGTGGAACTGGTGGTAGCACTGCACAGGCTTTAACCTATGTAAATGCAATCCGTACCAGGGCCTATGGCGATACCGGTGGAAATATTAAGGACACCGAGTTAACCCTGAATTTCATGCTGGATGAATTATCCCGCGAATTCTACTGGGAAGGTCATCGTCGTACCGACCTGATCCGTTTCGGTAAATTCACTGGAAGCGCCTACATCTGGCCATGGAAAGGTGGCGTTGCCGACGGAAGGGCTACAGACGCTAAATTTAACGTTTATCCAATTCCTTCATCGGATGTGGTAGCTAATCCAAACCTGAAACAAAACACAGGATATTAAACCATTAAAATTCGATTCAAAATGAAAAAAATATATTATTTACTGGTTGTTCTCCTAGGATTGTTCACCGTCTCGTCGTGTACCGATACGATTGATCCTATCATTGAACCATCCACATTTAAGGGGCCAATTTTTGATGCGCTTCTGCCCGGTTCCACCATTGTTCTTACCAAAGCCAATGCAACACAGGTTGCAAAAACTTTTGCATGGACAAGGGCCGATTTTGGATTCACATCGGCAACTACCTATATACTCCAAGTTGACAAAGCTGGAAATAAATTCAAGTCGGCTTTAGATATGGCAGTTACCACTAAGCTAACCGCTCCATTCACTGTTGCTGATTTGAATACCAAAATGTTGGCTCTGGGATTGCCTTTTGGCAAACCAGGTGCTATTGAGGCTAGGGTTTACGCTTATGTAAGCACGCTGGTGGACACCCTGTATTCTCCTACTATTGCAATGACCGTGACTCCATACGAAGTTGTTATCATTTATCCTACTATTTATGTTCCTGGAAGCTACCAGGCTGCCAGCGGTTATACTTCCGACTGGTCGCCAGATAAAGCGCCAGCATTATACTCGTTAAAGAGCGATAACAAATATGAAGGTTATGTGAACATTGCCGCTGATGGATCCATGTTTAAATTCACCAAAGAACAAAACTGGACGACCAACTGGGGCGATGATGCGTTAGACCTGAAACTTGATCCAAACGGCAAGGACATTCCGGCAGGAGCAGGTTACTACAAAATGAATGTAAACCTGAGTACGCTGACCTATTCAACCCTGAAAACAACCTGGGGAGTTATTGGCGATGCTACACCAACCGGATGGGACAGCGATACCAACATGGTTTATGATCCTGTTGCCAAGACATGGTCAGTTACCCTGGCGCTAAAGGTTGGAGGATTAAAATTCCGTGCAAACGACGACTGGGGATTAAATTATGGCGATAAAGATGCCAACTTAACCCTTGAAGAAGGTAGCGACAACATTGCAATAGCAGTAGCTGGTAATTATACTATTACCCTTGATTTAAGTAAGGCTGTTTATACTTACAACCTTAAGAAAAACTAATTTCAATTTTATAAAGGCTTATCCGCTCAACCTGGGCGGATAAGCCTTTTTTATACCAATCATCATGTTCCGACGTATTCATATTCTTTTCTGGCTTGTAGTTTTCTCTCAATTTGCTTTTGCACAGGTTACTTCCAATCCTGCATTACCAAGCGAGTCCAAACCTGTTACAATTACCTTTGATGCCACACAGGGAACCGCAGGATTGAAAGATTATCCCGGTGAAATTTATGCCCACACTGGTGTCATCACCGATAAAAGCACATCGCCGTCCGATTGGAAATATGTGATTGCCGGTTGGACAGTCAATACCCCAAAGGCCAAACTTACCCGTGTAACATCAAACACCTATTCGCTTGAAATTACTCCTGATATCCGCACTTTTTATAGTGTTCCTTCCGGAGAAATCATTAAGCAAATGGCTTTTGTTTTCAGGAGCGCTGATCAAACCAAAGAAGGAAAAGCCACCGGAGGAAAAGATATTTTTGTCAATGTTTATACTGAAGGGTTAAACATCAGCATCTCGTCACCACAAAAAATTAATGTATTCGAGAAAAACGAATCCATCACGCTGACAGCTTCTGCAAGCGTCGACGCCGATCTGAAATTATACCTTGATAATCAGGAAATAGCTTCACAAAGTGGAACATCCATTACAAAAAACATAACTATTTCCAATGCCGGAAGTTACTGGCTGAAAGCTAAAGCAACGCAAAGTACCACCACCAAACGAGACTCAGTTTTCGTTTGCGTTCGCGAAACAACCCCAACCGCAACCAGACCTACCGGGCTTCAGGACGGAATTAATTATACCGACGATCAGTCGGCCACGCTGGTTGTTTATGCCCCAAACAAACAACACATTTTTGTTACCGGTGATTTTAACAACTGGGTCCCGGAAAATAAATACCAGATGAACAAAGACGGAGATTATTTCTGGCTCAAAATCGAAAACCTGACACCAAAAAAAGAATACATCTTTCAATACCTCATTGATGGAAAATTGAAAATTGCAGATCCTTACACTGATAAGGTTTCAGACCCTTACGACGATAAATATATTTCCTCAACCATATATCCCAATCTTCTTCCGTATCCTGAAGGAAAGGCTGCCGACAGGGCTTCGTACCTGCAAACCGCCCAAACACCATATACCTGGGAAACAACTTCCTACACAGTTCCGACAACAGCAAAACTCTCGATTTATGAATTGTTGATCCGTGATTTTACGACCGAAAAAACCTACAAAGCTGTTCAGGCAAAACTCGATTACCTGAAACGATTGGGCATAAACACCATAGAACTGATGCCCTTCAACGAATTTGAAGGCAACAACAGCTGGGGTTACAATCCTAATTTTCACTTTGCGCCCGACAAGGCTTACGGAACTAAAAATGACCTGAAAGACCTGATCGATGAATGCCATAAACAAGGATTTATCGTTATTCAGGACATCGTGCTGAACCATGCCTACGGCTCCTGTCCGCTTGCAAAAATGTACTGGAACGATGCACTAAACCGTCCGGCAGCAGACAATCCCTGGTTTAACCAAACATCACCCAATACGGCTTATAGCTGGGGTAACGATTTTAACCATACCAGTCAGGCCACCAAAGATTTTGTTGACCGGGTTAACCGTTACTGGCTGACCGAATACAAAGTCGATGGTTTCCGCTTCGACTTCACCAAAGGTTTTACCAATACTCCGGGAGACGGAGGTGGATACGATGCCGCCCGTATTGCTATTCTGAAACGAATGGCAGACAAAATCTGGGAAATAAATCCAAAAGCGATAGTCATCCTCGAACATTTTGCAGCCAATACCGAAGAACAGGAACTGACCAGCTACGGCAATGGAATGCTGGTTTGGGGCAACGCTACCGGAAGTTTTTCGGAAGCGGCAATGGGTTATAACGAATCAAACAAATCTGATTTCAACTGGGCATCGTATCAAAAACGTATTTTCCAGAAACCCGGACTGGTTGCTTACATGGAAAGCCACGACGAAGAACGTCAGATGTTCAAAACGCTTACTTATGGAAACTCAAATGCCACCTACAACACTAAAAATCTGAACACCGCTTTGGAACGCAGCCAGTTGACGACCGCATTTTTCCTTTCATTAGCTGGTCCAAAAATGATTTGGCAATTTGGCGAATTAGGCTACGATATTTCAATCGATCAGAATGGACGTGTTGGCGAAAAACCTGTTCTTTGGAATTATCTTAGCGATCCGGCAAGATTAAAACTATTCGATGTTTATTCGGCCATGTTGCGTTTACGCACTCAATTCGACGTGTTTACATCAGGCCAGGAAACCCTTTCGGTAAATGGCGCAGCCAAGAAGATTCAACTTTCGTTGGCCGATCATAACATTACCCTGCTGGGTAATTTTGGCCTAAGTGAAATACCGATAACTCCGGGGTTCCAGCATTCAGGAACCTGGTTCGAATTCTTCAGCGGAAATGAACTTGCCGTTTCGGATGTAAATACTTCAGTACTGCTGAAACCTGGTGAATACAGATTATACAGCGATAAAAAACTTCCGGCATTTAAAGATCTCGCTACGACGATTCCAACCAAGGAAAAAACTTCCGGCTTGCATATTTATCCAAACCCGGCCTCGGAAAGACTTTACATCGAAGCTCAGGAAATAATTACCGGCACAGAATTATATTCTGTTGATGGCAGGCTTGTTCAGGCTACAGCGAATGTTAACAACAACTTCATGAATATGGAGTTTGGACAACTTAAACCTGGCCTGTATTACCTTCGGGTTAAAACCACCGGTCGGCTTTATTCCGAAAAAGTGATTAAGAGATAAATCGCTAAATAGGGTTTACGACAAAATTCCTTTTTGATATTTTTTTCAACTTACTCGCCCTCTCTAACCGCCAACTGGCGGACTACTCTTTATGCACAAGTCTAAGTCAGAACTTTTTCTGGCCTGAAGGGCCAATATAATCTAGCCCAGGGTATAGTTTCGGGAGGAACGATCCGAAACGCCGCCGTTCGGCTGAGCTCACGTCGAAGCCTGGGTATGTGATGCAGGGGAAAAACCGTCCGCGCAAAATATTGATCAGGACGACATCGTTGTTTCGGACGCCTGCCTGCCGCAGGCAGGGAATTGCTGTACATCATTTTGGGAAACACGAAATTCTCTGTTTCGTCCGAAATAAGATATTCTCTTTGATAAACGTTATCACCCCGCCTGACAAGCCTTAGCGGGCAGGGCGGACGATTTAAATACCCGTTCTCCAACCCAGGGCGACACTCCTTCGTCGTTTGCCCTGGCTAATATGTACCGTCCTTTCAGGACGCAAAACCCAAATTCATTTACGTTAGCCGCCGCAAGCAGGTATAAACTTTTTATTTTACCTGACAACGATGATAATTTTTTAGTTAAATTTAGCCCACAACACGGACTAAACCAATTGGAATAATGAGAAAATTTTTCCTGGTCCCACTTATGGTTTTTATTATTGGCGCCACAATGGCCGCCCAACCGGAACGAAAACCATTTATTCAATTAACTATTGATGGACATTCAATTAAAAACGGTGAAGTTTTTACTGTTAAACCAGGCCAAAAATTGATTGTTGGCGCTGAGATTTCCGGAGGGCGCAGAGATTTTTGTAATTTTCCTGACGTCTATGCCGATATTACCGAAACTGCTCAAATCCTTTCAAGAGGAAAAGATGGTCTCACCTATGTCCTGAACGGGAAGAGTTTCGAATGGAAATTGCTGAACGAAATAGTCACTTTCGAGGGAGATCAGTTTATTCAAGTGAAATCAAATTCCAAACAATCACCTGCTGAAATTACCTTTTCCAAAACACAGTTTTCACAATCTGTTCTGAAAATCAGTATCAATGCCACCTGGCAATTTCGTCAAAATAATGAAACAAGCCAGGAAGAAAACAAAGCGGAAACAACACTTTATTTTAAAGTTGCCGGAACCTCAGATATCTGGTTTTCTACCCACAATCTTCGTGCAAATGGTATAAAAAACGATCAGGTCCAGGAAAAACTTACGACCGTACAGGCTGCGTGCGATACGATTGAAAACTACTTAAACAAATTGAGTTTTTCTAAAGCACAACAGTCGATCAAGAACCTGCAGGTGGCCGTAAACTCATTGAAATCAGTCCTTGATGAAGTTAAAACAAGCAATCCAACCTACCAGACCAAAATCGTTTTCATAGGGGTTCCAAGTGATAATACCTTCAAAATCCTTGATTCATTTTTACTGATAAAAGGAAATTGGGGATCTCTCGAAACTCTGGTACAAGGCTTAAAACAGAAACTCGTGGCACTACCGTCCACACCCACCAAAGAGAGTGAGGATAAACTGGTCAAACTGATATCAGAATACCTGGACTGGCAAAACAAATTACCGGAGAATACCTTTCAAATTATATCACTTTATATTCCCGATTTAAAACCGGAAGACATTCTGTTATCCGGAAATATCCGTTTTGCCGGTGAAAAAAAGTCCATTCTCAATTATGATCAGGTTTTCAGCGATTTTAATGCCTTTCTGGATAAACGGATTGAGCAGGCTCCTTCTGAAATTCAAAAGATCAATTCAACTCATACACGACTTCAGGCTGTTCGTTTATTTGATAATATGTTGCGAAGCTATATTTCATCCATTACCTGGGCCGAGTGGAAGGATACCCGGGAATAACATGTAAGAGCCGTAGGCTCGCTTCATATTGTAGGGATGGAATTTATTCCGACCATACGGATTATCACCACAAACACATTGAGAGCCGTAGGCTCGGAGCATATGACTTTGTCGGTACACGGTAGGTTTGCAACGAGGGGAAAGTGGTTCTGAGTTTAAAACTTGTTATTTTATAAATATGCGTCACAGACTCAAAACTAAAAACCCTTGGTTAAAGCTTTCGCTCAAACGAAGGGCAGTCTGGATGGCGTTGGATAGTCAGGGCCTCACTTGAAGTGAGACTCTGACTGATGTTTAGGATTTTATTTCTTCACACACCATAATTTTTTAACTCCCCTGAAAATATATGCATCGTCAGTTATAGCAACCGAGGCCCAGAATTTATCATCCAATGAATTTTGCCTGATTTCTTTAAAGTCTTTTCCAGCTTGAATCACGTGAGTATTGCCTCTTTCATCAAAAAAACAAATCTGATCGCCAACTGCCCAGGGTGAAGCCCAACAGGCCCCAACCTTATCCATTTTCTCCAAATAAATCAGTTCCCCGGTTGAAGCATTCAGACATTGCAATTCACCGCCTCTGCCACTTAAAAGGTATAGCAGGCCATCATGAAGAAGTGGTGAAGGATTTGATAGTCCGGCATTTTTCATGGTCCACTCCACGCCGTTGCTTACCAATCCACTGTCTGCGGGGGTAATGTCGCCAGTAGAACCGGCTTTTACCGAATAAATTATACCAGATTTTCCTGGTCCGCCAGCGTTTCCCATGTAAATATGTTCGCCGTCGTAAACCGGTGAAGGAATAGACATTTGTCCGCCCATTTTCATTTCCCAAACTAATTTCCCCGTCGCCGGATCGTAAGCCCGTGCAGTTTTTCCGGTTGTAACCAATTCTGTCCTGATTTTGTTTTCCCAGATGACCGGTGTACTGTAGTTGGTTTTTTCATCCCTGGCGACCCGCCATTTTTCATTTCCGGTTGCAGCATCAAGGGCCACCAAAAAAGACTGCTCTTCGTTGTCGACCTGAATATACAAAACATCCTGATAGATCACCGGTGACGAGCCCGTGCCCCAGCCGTTTAACGTTTTAAAAGCCCCGGGATCTTTTTGCCAAAGAAGTTTTCCCGTTAAATCGTAACAATACACCCCGGCCATTCCGAAATAGGCGTAAACCCGTTTCCCGTCGGTAACAGGAGTTTCGCAGGCATAAGTGCTTCCGGCATGTTTTTTAATCCTTGGGCTTCCGGTCCGGGCAACCTGTTTCCAAAGTTCCTTTCCCGTTTTCAGATCGAAACTGGTTAGTTCCCAACGGTAAACTTCCTGAAGATAGGTGCTGTCTTCGGCAGGTGGTGGCGGAGGGCCTTGTTGCACACCCGGATTTTGGCCCTGTGCAGGAGGTGCTTGTACTGGCTTAGCTACTTCCGGGGCAGCTTTTTCCAGAAATGCCGAAGTAATAAAAATCTGATCGCCAGAAACGATGGGCGACGACCAGCCTGTCCCGCTCAGGTCTGCCGACCACCACACATTCAGGCTATCGTTCCATTCGGTAGCGTAGTTTGATCCGGCAGCAACCATGTTGTTTTCAGGGCCCCGGAACTGAGGCCAGCCAGAGGTTTTTGTAGTACAGGAATAAACGAAAAGTGAACTGCAGATAATCAGTAATCCGGAATAAAGGTGAATTTTTTGGTTCATAGGTTCGAGTTTAAAGGTTCGATAAATATAGTAATTCACAGGAAATATTTTTACTTCCTTCAATTTCAAAAAAAAAGAACGGCCACCCATCGGGCAGCCGTTTTTATTATTTGATAAGAATCGATTGATTAGTATCCGGGATTCTGTATAAGTTTGTCGTTCTTGTTCATTTCACTACGCATAATTGGGAAGAAATAGCATTTGTTATTCCATGCCCTTTCATCTCCACCTAGATCAGCTTTACTGAAAATTGGAGCGCCATAGGTACTTCCATCAGCTTTACGGTAGCTTGCAACAGATGCTTCGGTAGTTACATAACGAACATCAACTCTGGATGTCTGATGATAAGCAGCTGCGCCAATTACCCAACGACGGACATCCCAGAAGCGTTGATCTTCGTATGCGAATTCAATACGACGTTCGTGGCGATAAGCCTGACGTAAAGCATCACCGGTTACGGTAGCGGCCAAATCAGGTTGACCCGCACGTTTTCGGACCATGTTGATGTAAGTACGGGCTTCAGCATCCTGTCCCAGTTCGATACAAGCTTCAGCATAATTCATCAATAACTCAGCATAACGGATGTGTTTGAACGGAACATCCTGTTTCACGTACTGCGGATCAACTGAAGGATCGACATATTTACGAACATAGTATCCTGATTTTCCACCGTTCCAGTCTTCGATTGGGCCTGACCGGGTATCCAAACCTGCTTTGATCATTTTGCCAGCAGCATCATAAACGTATCCAACCTGAATTTTGCTGAAAGGATCAAGCTTCAAAGCATCGTCAGGACGTTTTCTCCATTGTACACCTTCGTATAAAACTGTTGCGTAGAAGCGTGCATCACGTTTTAAGTAAGGATTCGCTTTGTGTGTTGGATTGTTCCAGTCGAATTTACTTCCATCTTTCATTTCATAGTCGTCAACCAAGTCGCCGAGCGGACAGTTATTTCCCCAGTTGTGGTAACCGTTCGGGCCACAGTACAATGCAGGGTTATATCCATCCCAATCTTCATCGGTTTTAGGGGTAAAGAATTGCAGCAAAATGTCTTCACTCGTACCTTTCGAAGTAAACAATTCAACAAAGTTGTTGGCAACCGAATCGGTTGTGGCAGGAGCCGGTTTGTATAAGCTATATTTACCCAAATCAATTACAGCTTTGGCGGCAGTTTTAGCTGCAGTCCAACGGGCGGTAGCATCACCGCCAACATAACCTAACAAATCAGGTTTCGAGAAACCGCTGGAAACAACCGAGTTTTTGGCAGAATTGTGCAAGTCGCTGGCAGCATACAGCAATACCCTGGACTTAAGTGCCAAAACGGCGCCTTTTGTTACATGTCCATCTTTTGAGTAAGTATCCGATAGATTCATTACAGCCGAATCACACTGACCTACAATATACTTGATACATTCATCGTAAGTATTGCGCGCTACAGTAAACTCATCGGTCAAACCATAAGCTTTGGTGATGATTGGGACACCGCCATAAAGGTTGGTCAGATAGAAATAAGTCCATGCACGCAGGAAATAAGCCTGGCCTTTCAAATCGCTAATGACCGCAGCATCGCCGGGAACATCTTTAATTTTCGAAAAGAAGATGCTGGTGCGACGAACATTGGAATATAGCGGATCCCAACGGAAATGGAGTGTATGAGGTGTAGCCCAGCTCACTTCCCAACCCAACAAACCATCCGAAGTTATCAAACTCTTGTTGAAGTTGGTAACGTCCCAGTCAGGGGTAAAGTGAGATTCATCTGAATAATCTGAAAGTCTTTCGATAGAGAAAGGAAAACCTAAGGCATTGCGGTACATGCTGTTCACAAAGGTTTGAGCGAGCGCCGGGTCGCTCCAAACAGCATCTTCGGAATAGTCACCTAATGGTTTTTTATCCAAAAATTCATCCTGATTTTTACAGGAGAAGAGCATTACGATGATTGATACAATGATCAATATGTTGAGTGTTTTTTTCATTGTTTAAGTTTTTAGAATGTTAATGTTATACCACCGTTAACAACTCTCTGAAGAGGATAATCTGTTCCCGCTTGTTGTTCGGGATCAATAAGCTTTTGTGAGCTTAAAGTAACCAGGTTAAGACCGTTAGCGTAAACGCGAAGTCCATCGATACCTAATATTTTATTTACATTCGATGGTAAACTATATCCTATTTCAAAGTTTTTTAAACGGACATAATTCATGTTCTGAAGCCAAAAAGTATTTCCCTGACTTCTCCAGTATTCATTGTCACGGTTCCAGGTTCTTGGGAAATTCGTATCGGTATTTTCAGGAGTCCAGCGATTGTCGGCATAGAGTTTATAATAGTTGCCAATTTCGCCTGATTCTGCTGAAACGTACTGCATAGCACCAGTTGCACCCTGAACAAGTATGCTAACATCAAATCCCTTATATTTAAGGCTGACGTTCAAACCACCAATAAAACGTGGCATGTTATTCTTTTCATTCATTGCACGATCGAGTCCGTCGATTACTTTATCATCGTTCACATCTTTAAAAATGATATCGCCGGGACGTGCATTGGCCCAATGAGGATACGCGTCTACCGCTGCCTGATCTTTAAAAACACCTATTGCTTCGTAATACAGGGAAGAACCAATCGGTCTGCCTGTTGATTGCTGATAATCAGGAATTCCTGGTGTTTCATCCCAGAAAACGATTTCATTTTTTGAATAGCTACCATTTACTGATACGCTATATTCAAGTTCGCCTGCCTTATCAGCATATCCAATAACTCCTTCAAATCCGCTGTTTTTTACCTCTCCCAAGTTTACCGGAGGCAACATTCCGACTAAACCTGAAGTTGCAGGTACGGATGCATTCTGAGGAATAAGAATTTGAGTACGGACATTATTGAAAACGTCAGCAGAAACCGAAAGTTTGCTATTCAGCAAGAATGCATCAAACCCAATATTAGCCTGATTGGCTACTTCCCAGGTTACATTAGGATTAGGAATTTTTGTTTCAGTTAAAAGTTTATTATCACCTGCTCCAAATACATAAGTTCTGTTAGAGCTAAAGCCGTAAGTAGCCAGGTATTGGAATTCCGCAATACGGTCATTACCAGTTTGTCCCCACGATCCGCGCAATTTGAAGTCGTTGATGAACGCCAAATTATCTTTCCAGAAATTTTCTTCCGACATACGCCATCCTACAGAAATACCAGGGAAGAATCCAAATCGCTTGGTAGTTGGGAATTTATAGGAACCATCTAATCTCCATAAAAATTCGGCCATGTATTTTTTGCTCAGGTCATAGTTAACACGGCCAAAATAACTCTGGTAAGCATTTTGACTAGCCGATCCGCTATTTGACATGTATTGGTCAGTAGCTCCGGCAAATAACTGGTCAACAGCGCCTGAAATGTAATTTTTACGGAAAGCATTGAAAATATCTCTCGCGCCATTTCTTCTTTCAATACCGGCCATTACTTTGATGTTATGTATCTCAGAAATGGTCTTTTCGTAAGTTGCATAAGCATTGATGGCAATTCTTTGTTCATCGGCCATGTCTTCAGATAACTGAGGCGCATCAAGGCCTCTTTTTCCCTTGGTCAGTTTATGCTCGGCATTTCCGTCCCAGCTGTATAGGTACCAGGGGGTTTCGAATTTTTTATGGAACGAGAAGTTTTTATCGACAGAGGCATTGGCTGTAACCGATAAGCCTGTAACCCATGGAATAACAATCACGGTGCGTAAATTACTTTCGAGTACATACCTTTTATCTAAATCGTATCCGGTAGCGGCAGTAGTTGTTACCGCCGGGTTATCTCCATATTCAATATCCGGACCCGGTGTGCCGTCAGGCCAGTAGGCCGGCATATTGGGTTTACCACGCATCAGCATACGGAAAATAGAACCTGCTGAACGGGTTGGGTAATCTCTCACTTCCTGTCTTCCGGCCACATCAAAAGCAATATTTATGTACTTATTTACCCGACCATCAATATTGGTACGGAAATCGTATTGTTTGTAGTTGGTAGCGCTGTTTTCGTATATACCGTCAGCGTATTTGGCTCCCAATGAAAGGAAGTATTTCATGTTTTCAGTTCCGCCTGAAATAGAAACACTTTGCTGATTCTGGCTTGACCAAGGCTTGAAAACTTCGCCAAACCAATCGGTATTAGGATGACCCCAAGGATCAGAACCATCGCTGAATTTTTTAAGATCATCAGCCGAATACTTTTGGTTACGACCACCTGCCGGATTTCCATAATAAGCAATTTCGTTCAGCATGGTAGAATATTGAGTTGCATCAGCCATATCAGGTATTTTGGTTGGCTGGGTAACACCAGCATTCATACTTGCTGTGATTTTTGGTTTACCTAAACTACCACGTTTGGTTGTAATAAGAACAACTCCATTTGCTGCCTGAGAACCATAAATAGCAGCCGAAGCATCTTTCAGAACGGTTATACTTTCAATGTCGCTTGGATTAAGCCGCTCCATTCCACGGTTTGCAACACCGTCAACTACAATCAGAGGACTATTATCTCCCAAGGTATTGGTTCCGCGGATACGAATAGTGGCACCGTCATTTCCAGGTTCACCACTTCTTGTAACAGCTGTCAAACCAGGAAGACGTCCAATCAGATTATTGGATAAATTAACCGATGGAGATTTGAGTAATTCGTCACCTTTCGTTGATACGATAGAACCGGAAGCAGTAACTTTACGCTGAATACCATAACCAACAATTACAACTTCGTCAACACCAACAACATCTTCGGCCAGTGTAATATTAATGGTAAGTTGACTTCCGACTGCAACTTCCTGAGTCTTCATACCAATAAAAGAGAATATCAGAACCTTATCGCCGTCAGCCAAATCAAGTTTGTATTCGCCATCCATACCGGTCAGCGTTCCGCGCGAAGTTCCTTTAACAGCAACAGTCACACCTGGAAGTGGCGTTCCCGATTCGTCCTTGACCACTCCGGTAACCGTTTTACCTGCTTCAGTTTCCGAGCCAACAGGTGCATTGGTTGCCTGAATAATGATCTGGCGATCCATAACCGTGTAGCCTACATTATATCCTGAAAACAGATTGTCCAGGATTTTGTCGATTTGCTGGTTCGTAACATTGATGTCAACTTTTCGTTCAACATCGACCAGTTTGCTGTTGAAAAGGAAATAGAATTCGCTCTTTTCCTCAATAACATTTAATACATCCCTAACCTTAGCATCGTTGAGTTTAAAGCTAAGCTTAGCGTTTTGAGAATACGTATTTCCAGCAATGGACTGGAAAATCGTGAGTAGAGAAAGAAAGAATGTTAGTCTCATAACCCTAAATACTTTTGAGTTTAAGGCCAAATAGCCTCGCACTCTGTTTAATAACAGATTTTTTTTCATACTTTTGGTTTGATTACAGTTAATAAATTGGCAATATTTATTATTAATCACTTGGAGGAAAGTTGGTTGCAACAACTTTTCTCCTTTTTTTATCTCATTTCGGTAATGTTTAGCGTAAAAAAATCATACAAATAAATTCGCGTCAAAAAATTTCTTAGAATGTTAAATAATCTTAAATCGTGTGGTAAATAAGATTAGACAGCAGTAAATCAACCCTAAAGTGGTTCGTTTTTCATAACTTTGGATATTACCGTTAATAAATTATTCAGGTTTATTAATCAATTGGAGAAGAGATGGTTGTGACATTTCTTCTCTTTTTTTTATCTCAGACTATTCTTATTTTAGTTTTTATATTTTTTTCCGATACAGTTTTACTGTTTGCTTTTCAAAAGTCTGATCCTGCTGCTTACTACGTGCCGAAACAACATAACTGATAGGCGCAGAAAGTGAAAGCATTTTAAGCACCTGATCAAGGCTTTCGTCAACAAAGGTTGCATTGTATATATAATCTGAAATCTCCTTGTCTTTTATTTCAATTTCAACATTGTACCAGCGTTCCAGTTTTTCAACGACTTTGTCCATGCGATCGTCCCTAAACATGAGCATGCCGCTTTTCCAGGCAATATATTTCTGTAAATCGGTTTTGGTTTTGGAAATCTGTTGACTATTTTTCTCAAAGACCGCCAATTCGCCGGGTTGCAGTTCTTCCGAAACGGTAGAACTTTCGTTTATTAGGGTAACCTGTCCTTCTACCAAAACTGTTTGTATCTCACTATTTTCAGGATACGCATTACAATTAAAAGTTGTTCCGTAAACAACGATATTCATATTTCCTGAATTAACCGCAAAAGGCCATTTCTTATCCTTTTTCACCTCAAAATAGGCTTCACCGCTTAAGCGTACTGCCCGAAACTGATCTGAAAAAGTCACCGGATAACTCAGCTTACTTCCTGCATTTAACCACACTTTGGTGCCATCTGGCAAAGTCAGGCTGGAACGCATGCCTAAAGGTGTTTCGGCAGTATTATAAACAACAGAAGTTTGCTGTTCGTGCTTTTGATCAGAGTTAAAAAAATAATAAGCGGCGGCAATCAGCAGAGGTAAAATTAAAATAGCTGCAATTCGCTGAAAATAGGTAAGAAAACTGATTCTTGGCTTTGAAAATAATCGATCAGAGACATTCCTGTAAGCTTTCCGTTCATCGATTAACTTCATCATCTGATGACGGTTAACCAAACTCCACAATTTCTTTTGTTCCGAATAGTACCGTTTATTTGCGGAACTTTCGTTCATCCATTGGTCAAGCAAAAGTTTTTCTTCGGGAGTAATTTCTCCTGAAAACTCATTGTAAAGAACCTGATCAATGTCCCAACCTTCTTTTGCCATGATTTGAAAATTTCAATCATTAGACGGAGAAGCTTTACCTAACACGTACTCAGTTCAGAAAAATAATTAGTAAGGCAATGTATTCGGCTAATTCTGTACGGAGAACCTTCAGCGCTTTGCTTATCTGAGTTTCTACAGTCCGCGCCGAGAGACGGAGTTTTTCAGCTATTTCGGCAATTTTCAGGTTCTCGGTCCTGCTCATCAGGAAGATTTCCCGGCAACGTGGCGGCAGTTTGTCAATAGCCTGTTGTATTAACTCATCCAATTCCATCAACGTCCATAAATCCTCCTGCATTTCAACCTGTGGATTATCCATCAATTCCTGGCTGAATTTGTTTTTAACTTCACAATTTCGCAGATAATCAATACATCTGTTTTTAACACATTGGATGAAATATGACCGGAAGGAACGGATTTCGAGTGATCCGCGGGTTTCCCACAGTTTAAGAAAAACGGACTGAACGATGTCTTCAGAGACAGGGATGTTTTTTATAATCTGGTCGGCATAAATAACCAAACCAGAATAGTAGTACTTAAATACCATCTCGAATACACCCTGATTGGAGTTCTTCAAATGCTCCAAAAGAAGTTTGTCTGCTATAGGTTTCGTCTCATCAACCCTCATTTAGTGAAAGGATTAAACAAGTTTGTTAATTAGCGGATAATTCATTTTTTTCAAGGACGTGAATATACCAAATTTTATAGAGTGAGGTTCAAACAAGTGTATTTTATACATTCATTTTTTCAGCTTCAATTTCAACCAACAAATTATCACGGCAAATATCGGCCTGAACAAAAGTCGCTGGAATATCGCCAAAATGTTTGATACATAGCTCTCTTACAACACTTATATCACTCCTGTTTTTAACGTAAACTCTCAAATAGCTATATTTATCAGGGTAATCTTCACTATTCAAACAATGAGTCCCCAGGTTTGTTCGGGAAGCCAATGCTTCTATATTCTCGATAGTAATTCTTGTTTGCAAATCCACATCGCCAATTCCAATGGTTTTTTGTCCAATAATGGACGCAGTACCCGAAATAATAAGTTTTGAAATCGGTCCGGATTTTAAAAGAATCGCCCTTTCGAATTGTGGCGGTTGTTTGCGAATAAACGGATCTCCAACCAGGACTTCCTGTCCATATTGATAAGAATCCTGCTGATTAGGATTGCTGATGGGTATAATCTGAACCGTTGAATAATTCCCAATGGCGTAGCAATCTAAACCTACCTGACTTGAATTCATTCCAATTCCTGTAGCTGCCGGAAAACTTTTGCTTTTGCGATATTGCGAATAGTACGAATTACGCACTTCATTAAAAATTTGATAGTGTTGCATTATACTTTCGTTGAACGGACTTGATCCAAGTATTCCATCCACGTAGTTCCACTGCCTGACAATCGAGTCAAAGTTCATTCCGGTACTTTCCAGAACCGATTTTACTTTCTGAAAAGAGCCCTTCGCTGATTCGTATATATTGGCACATTCTCCATCCGACCTGGCCCCTACTATCCAGCATTCAGTATGTTCGCCTGAAGTGATTGTACAATAGTTTAATCCGTCGACAGAATGATATTCAACCATCCCATCTTTCTCACTAACCATTCCCAGTTCAATGATGACATTATTCGGCTCTTCCGGAGATTGTGGGATAATGGCATACGGCCATACGTTTCCATTCTCCAAACCGTAAAAACTGGCACGGATCATATCTGATTTCAAACTACAATCCATTTCATTTATGACATGTATAAAAACACATATCCGGAAGGGCTTATATCCCGAATTTTGCAGAAGGGCTGACAATTCACTGAAACAATCTTTCCATTGTATTTCAAATTTTCCTTCGGCTTTCGGCACAATTACCTTATAGTTTGGCTTTACTATTCCCATCGTAATTTTTAAAATTTCGAACTGAATTTAACTTTGATTGGTTTCTTACTGAGTTCTCCTGAAATAATCCGTGGATCGAGATTGACTTTGGACCTCACCAATTCCGGAATATTGAATGATTTTAAGAACCGGTCGTAAAACAAAGGATCCTCTTGAGGCAAAATAAACGGTTTCGAAAAAATACCATGTTCATCCATGTGTGAAAAATAGGGTCTTGTATAAAGTCCGTCAATCCGGCGACTGCTGAAAACAAGCCATCGACTGCTTGACGACCACGTATGATAACTCTCTGTTTGATCGCTGTTGATGTCGGGTTTCGAAATTTCTTTTGTTTCCAGATTAAGCAAGTAAATGTCGCTCTCCGGATGCCATATACTGAAATTTCCATAGTCAGACAGGCAAAACATAGCAAATTTCCCATCAGGTGAAATGCGCGGAAACGAGACGCTTTTCCCAATTGCAGCAGCTTTGTAAACTGTATCCAACGATCCAAAGCTGTTCTTTTCAGGATCAAATGAAATCCGGAGCAAATCGTACCTTATGTTTTTGTATTCTTTGGGCGAAACTGATTTGGCGCTGCAAAAGTATAGCGATTTTCCATCGGCTGACCATGTTGGAAATGTTTCCAGTCGGCCTTTTGATGAGATAGCCGGAATCGTTGAAATGCTGTGTGCCTGTAGGTCGTATACGATAACATCCGACAACGTATCGAGTACTTCAATTTTCTTATCCGGAATGGCATGAAAAGTCTGAACAATCCGGTTGGTCGAAAAGGCGACATATTTTCCGCCCGGATGCCACGATGGATAGACTCCCGGACCTAATGTACTATCGGTCTTCGTATCCAGTTTTTCGATTTCTCCATTTTTAAAAATGTATGTTCCGCCATGCTCGGCCCGCATATGGAATAGCATCGTATTGCTATTGTTCATGCTGAAGGAATGGCAGTTCATGCAATTGCCCCCACTCATTGTATTTTCCATGATCGGCGTTTCATCGAATGTTTCCAAATTCCGTTGATAAATTCCCATTTTATTCCAGGTCTCGAACCCGGGATCGATTAAACGATAAACCAGGTAACTGTCGATAGAATCTGTCGATATGGCGTTGGTTATGGTATTATATTTCTGCCAATTGCCTCCTTTTTTTATAAAAATATCAATGGTAAATTCCTGACCTTTTGCTTCTTTGAGCAAATTTTCCCATTTGCCCGAAGGCAAAGAAATGATCCCATCCCCCGAACCAATTCTAAATATCTCCTTTCCATTCAAACCGTAAACTGTCACATATTGCTCAGCCGGCTCTTTAATGACAAAATTCAAAGGGGCAACATTGCACGGAATGATTATGCCGGAATAATCGGGGTAAATTGTAGCATTCTGATCTGTTTTTTTTGCAGTTGAAATGTCATCAGAACACGACACAAAAAAAACACCGAAGATTAAAATAATGAAACAGGCACTTCCCTTAAATACAACATTGCTAACCATAAGGTTAAAAGAGGAGAGCTTTCCGGCGCTTTGCGATAAACAGTGCGTCCTTGGCGTTTTATGTGATTTAAAGTGTAGCATGCTAATTATCTGCTGTTTACAGAATTTGTAAATTGTAAATAGTTCAATTGTAAATTTTATTTATCGGTTTGTTCGACAAAATGTAAATAATACCAACACGTTTTGCCAAATTGTTTGTGTAATTCTCTGGCAGCTCTATCGCGATCTCCGCCACATCTTGAAATTCCGGCAATGTAATCGTTCTTCCGTTGAATGGTGGCGGGTCGAATCGAATAACCTTCAGGAACCAGATCTCTTTTGAAATAAGTCATGCAAAACAAAAGGGCCTCTTCATAATTGACCGGTATTTCGCGGTATCTAAACTCTTTTAAACGGTAAATATTGTCAGCAAAACTTTTAATATCCTTGTTTAGAAGAAACGCAGCCATCTGATACTCAAAAGCCATCCTGTTCTCCGGATGTTCCTTCAGAAGTTCATTCAATCCCAGATCGTTACTAATAAAATCGCGCTTCACCAAAAATTGCCTTTTTTCGGTCAGTTCTTTGTTCCGGCTAATTTGGGCTGTATCCGACACATACGTCTTATATCGGGTTGCCCAATTTTTGTAGAAGATCGTTTGATCCAAAATATTCAGATATTTGTCGGCAATTTCGTAATTCCGGTTAATTATACTGGTCTGAACCAAACGTTTTAACGAACGTGGATTTAAGCCTTTTGCAACCATCGATTCGAATGCCCACCGGTAGGCTTCGTTGATATAATTCAGGTGGTAAAATATTTCGCCCCCAAAGAATGGAGTCACTTCGTCACGGGTCCATTCCAACCGCAACCCTTTAATTCCTTGTTGCGGGAAATCAAACATCCGGTTACCGAATTGTCCGGTTTTGTATAAAGCCAGGTTCGTATAATATAATACCAACTGATTGACTCCCGGATATGTATTTGAAAGTGCAATCACCTTATTCCAGTCTTCAGCCTGAACATAGTGATCCATGCCCAGGAATATCTCTATTTTAAGATCATAAGCCTTTGTCTTAACAAACACAATCCCCGCAATTACAATCATACTTCCGGCGAGTATCGACTTGAAGTTCCATGGAACAACAAATACTTCTTTTTTCCTGATTTGCTTGTAGCCCGAAAGAATTAATATAATTACCGGAAAATATGCGAGTAAAGCGGCAAATAAAAGAATACGGGAAACGCCCCAAAATGGCAGTGGGTAAAACCATGCATTTTGAAATGGTATCAGATAAAAAAACTTCCAGCTTAAATATGGAATCCCCATGGTCAGTAGTACAATCGCTAAAATTATAATCCATTTTGTTTTTGAATTGAAATAGAACAGCTCAAAAAGTACCGCAAAAAGCGAGGCCAATAAGGCAAAACTACCCGTAAGATGATACAATAATAGCCAAACTATACCACCTGTAATATACCGTTTTAAATTACTGGTTAGTTGTAAATAGCCATAACCAAAAGAAAGAGCGAAAAGAATTCCGATTGTAAGTCCAATCTTATACAGATGGTTGCTTTGAAGGGCTGCAATTAGAAATACAGGCACTATACACAAGACCAATACATTGATTCTCAGTTTTTTGAAAATCAAATAAGAAAGGAAGCAGATGCCCGCACCTAACAGGGTTACTATACCTGCCCCAAAATATTGATTTACGAAAAACTGACTTAAGAATTCTCCCAGATAAAAAATAAACTCACCTGGTTTTTCGAGAAAAGGTTTGAAATAATCGCCGGAAAATCGAAAAAGCTGGGTTTGTTCCAGGTAAAACAAATGAAATTTGTTCAGCGTGAAGAAATAGATATAGAAAGCTAAAAATAAGATGCACAAAAAAAACCACCTTAAGTATCGCACGATTTTTTCAGTCAAAAAACGTTGCATTCCTTTAGTTAGAAGTTAGTTAGAGTTTTGGTTCCTGATCTCAAATCGATCTGTGTAAATGTAAAAGAATCTTTGAACCGATCTACGTTTACTGACAAGAAACTTTGGGAAACCTGAAATTAACCAAGAATATTACCTCATTACCATTGTCTTAACTTACACAATTTCACGAATGCCATCGGCAAATAATTTTCGGTTAATACAATTTCTTGTATCCGGCCAAATGGTAATTGCAGATCCGATTTCATAAAACATAGCCATTTTACAGACCCTTTTCAGGCGGGAATCTGCCATTTGCCCCCTATAAAGAAGACCTGCATCCGGTCCAAACAATTCTTTGTGATAGGTTGGTATTTCTGGATTTCATAAAACCACAGGAGTATAAAAAGGAAAATTTTACTCAGGAAATGCACAATTCTGTTTTTAATGATTCTATTTCAGATTGTTTAAATTTTCCAATTTTTGATTTTACTCTTACAAACAAATTTTAATTCGACTTTAACACATTTAAAAAATCAACCTTTTTTACCCTGAACCCCTAAAGAGTAAGGTTGATTTTTCAGCATTCTCCCTTTAGGGCAATGCTGTTAAGTTAAGCCTAAAGCATCATCCATTATTTCGGTGCGTTGCACCTTACCGACAGGCACTTATTCTTTTTCTACAAAGATTATTGTGCTCCGCACCTTTTTGATCAATGTAAAGCAGCAGAGCTGCGAAATAGTTGTAGAAATTGAATCATCAGGACTTTAGGAGGTGCAGCGCACCGAAATATAGCTTGCGAATCGCTGATTAAAAATTTCATATTTTCCTTAACTTAATGACATTGCCCCTTTAAGGGATGGGGTGAAAAAGCTGAAAAATCATTCTCCGAATTGAATCTGTTAAACTAGAATTAAACAGTCTCTCAAATTTATCAAAAAATATTCCGCCAATTTTTTTTACATGTAAACTGCCTGTAAATCAAAATCATTTCGCTTCTGCAACCAATTATTCAGGTAAAAACCAGGAATGAAATTTCTATAAATCAATATTTATTAATATCTTTAATCACCTTATTTTAAGTGTGATTTTGACGTTTATAATTAGATGTTTCATTGGTTTTCGCAGAAAGATTTGGCATTCTAAACAATTTTGGATGTTTGAGAATGAATATAATTAGAAAATTATTGCTCTTAGTATATTTCAAATTTAACGTTTAACTAAATCTTTTAACTAATGAAAAAAACTCACACTAACCTTGGGCTACTAATGCCTTATGTGGATTTTCGAAAGTACGTGCCTACTTTGAAAATCTATTTTTTTGTGATTTTGGGAGTGATTTTGAGCGCTTCGATTGTCTCCGGGGCATCATTACCACCAACCGAAATATTAAATTCTACTCAACAACAAATCAAGGTTTCCGGGAAAATCACAGATGCTTCAAGCAATGAAGCAATTCCTGGAGTAACTATCGTTGTGAAAGGAACAACTATTGGTATTGTTTCTGATATCGATGGTGGTTACACCATCAATGTTCCGAACCGAAATTCCGTATTGGTTTTCTCATTCGTGGGATACAAAACTCAGGAAATTGAAGTCAGCAACGAAACATCAATAGATGTCAGTCTTGCATCAGACGTGACCGACTTGGATGAAGTTGTTGTTGTAGGTTACGGTGTTCAAAAGCGCGCCAATGTTGTTGGCGCAGTTGCATCAATAGGTGGTGAAAAACTTCTGGCCATCCCTGCGATGAACGTTTCCAATGCCATTTCAGGACTTATACCAGGAGCAACTATTATTCAGCAAACCGGTGAACCGGGGCAGATGAGTCCCAGAATTATGGTTCGCGGAAGAACTACAGTAAACTCCGACAACAGCCGTATGTCGAACCGGTCAGAAACAGCACCACTTGTTGTTATTGATGGTGTACCCGGCCGTTCGATGGATGAAATTGACCCTAACGATATTGAAAGTCTATCCGTTTTAAAAGATGCTTCGGCAGCTATATACGGAGCACAAGCAGCAAATGGAGTAATCCTTATCCAGACAAAATCAGGTAAGGAAGGCAAGCCTCGTTTGAATTATCAATTTTATCAAGGAGTTATGACCCCCACATTACTTCCTGAAGTTACCGATGCTGGTGAATATGCAACCATGCTTTCGGAATACCAGGTTGCACAAGGTAAAGCCCGCAGGTATACTGATGCCGATATCGAGCTTTTCAAAAACGGGAAAGACCCATGGGAACACCCCAACACCGACTGGTATGGTGACCTGATTAAAAAATGGACCACCACTACCCGGCATAACGTTACCCTTGATGGAGGCGCCAAAGGGATGAAATACTATGTTTCTTTCGGTTACAAAACTGACGATGCATTTTATAAAGCATCATCGACCAAATACAAACAATACAACGTCAGAACTAAAATGGAAATGCCGATTACCGATTGGCTGAAAACAGGTGTTGAACTTGCCGGATTTTTAAACAACCGTATTTATCCATACAAGAGCGCTGATGCTATCGTAGGTCAGTCAACCCGTTTGGTTCCCACCAACTGGTCGTTCTGGCCAACAGGCGAACCAGGCCCTGACATTGAGTATGGTGATAACCCTGTTGAAACTTCAACTTTTAGCGCCGGAAAAAATGACCAGAAAACCTACCGGCTATTAAGCACGTTTAATGCAACTGTTACTGTTCCGTTTATTAAAGGGCTTTCATTCACAGGAAGTTACAACTACGACATTACCAACTATTACAACAAGGCCTTCTATCAGCCGTGGACATTATACTATCCAAACTGGACCAAGGCCACCCGCGGGGCCGATGGGTTTATCACAGCAATGCCTTTAACCCCTACTTTGAGGGGACTTTCATCTGCTGAAAACCATGAAAGGTATAATCGGACTATCAACCAAACCCTCATGTTTAATGCCAATTATGCAAAAACATTTGGCGACCATAACATTACTTTATTCGGCGGTTTCGAGCAGTACCAAAGCGACTTTAACGAATTTTACGCTTTTCGTAAATACTACATTTCATCGGTTATCCAAACCATGGATGCCGGTAATGCCAAAGACCAGAATATAACCGGATATGCTTCAGTTTATGCACGTAAATCGTGGATTGGCCGCGCTCATTACGACTTTAAAGGAAAATACCTGGCCGAAGTTGTATTCCGCGCTGACGGTTCGCTTAAATTCCCTGCATCAGATCGTTGGGGTTATTTCCCCGGTTTGTTGCTTGGATGGCGCGCTTCTGAAGAAAACTTTTGGAAAGCCAATTTGTCATTTATCAACTACTTTAAACTTAGGACATCTTTTGGTATGATGGGTATGGATCCTGGAAATCCTTTCCAGTTTATGGATAAATATGGTATTGGTACCGGTATGACATTTGGCAGCGGCAGCGCAATACAAACTGTTGTAGGACCACCGACTGTGGCCAATCCAAATATTACCTGGGAAACTCAGACAACTTATAACGTTGGCTTCGATTCAAAATTCATGAATGAACTTTTCCATCTGAACGCAGAATTTTTCTACAGTAAAAGGGAGGATATTCTTGTAACCAAAGACGCCTCAGTTCCTAACTTTACAGGTTTGTCGCTGCCGCAGGAAAATCTTGGTATTGTAGATAATCGTGGATTTGAACTTGACGGAGGTGTACATAAAAACTTAAACAAAGATTTACGTATTGATGTAACGGCCAATTTCAGTTATAACCACAACGAAATTGTATTTATGGATGAGCCTGTAAGGGCAAAACCATGGCAGCAACTTACCGGGCATTCTTATGGCGCATGGCTGATGTACGATGCCATTGGAATTTTCAAAGATCAGGCACAAGTTGATGCAACTCCTGCCAAGCTTACCGGCACCAAACCGGGCGATGTAATATTCAGGGATGTATCGGGCGATGGGCTGATTACCGGTGATGACCAGATTTTATATGATAGGGTTGACGCACCTGAAATATTCTATGGTGGCAATATTAGTGTATCGTGGAAAGAATTTACCTTATCGATGCAGATTCAGGGACAGGGCGAATTCCTGAAACGTAGTCAATATGACAATCGTCGTGGAGAAGCTGGAAACTACTACAAATGGCAATTTGAAAACCGCTGGACACCTACCAACACAGTAACCAACATTGCACGTGCCTACAACCGCGATGACCTTTACTGGTCGCCCGATGTGCGGATGAGCGATTACTGGCTCGAAAATACAGCATATTGCCGTTTGAAAAATGTGGTACTGAATTATGTCATTCCTGCCAAATACTACTCTAAGATTGGTTTAGCAAGAGCCAGTGTATATTTTACAGGCAATAACCTTGCATTGATCTATTCCGCAACTAAAAAATGGGATCCGGAAACCAACAATCCAGGTGTTTATCCTACTATGAAAACATTTGCCATCGGCGCTAATATTACCTTCTAGTAAATTTTATAACTTATAAACAGTTAGAATATGAAAAAAATATTTTTTAATATATCAGCAATCGCAATTCTTCTTCTAATTACGGCATCATGCCAGGAAGATGTCCTTGATAAGAAGGCCGTTGATACCTTCAACGAAGAACTTGTATTCTCAGATATCAATGTTGTGAATGCATATCTGGGTAAATGTTACGACAGGATGGGTGGAAATACCGATGCCGGTATTTTAGGCGCCCGTGAGGACCTTTTGAGCTCAGGTACTGACCAGTTACTTTGTATCCATCGGCCTGCAAATTATGTCATGCTTAAAGGAACAATGAGTCCTGATCAGTTGGGACATTTTGTAAATAATGGTTTAGGGGGTTATCTGCGATGGAATAATCTTTATGCTAATATTCAGGATGTAAACCGAATACTTGCCAACATCGATGCTGTTCCAATTACCACACAGACAGCCTTGAAAACACAGATGAAAGGTGAAGCTTATTTTATCAGGGCTTATGATTATTCAACCATTATGATGGTGTATGGCGGTGCAATTCTTAAGGATACTCCTTACCAACTGAGTGACGACTTTACTACTTCAAAAAGATCGACCATTAAAGAAACGCTTGATTTTATTCTGAAAGATATTCAAAGCGCTATAGAAAATTTGCCTGCAACAGTAGAGCAGGGGCGTGCAAACCGCGCTGCGGCTGCTGCCTTAAAATCAAGAGTTCTGCTTTTCTGTGCCAGTAAATTGACAAATGGTGGATGGGCCGAACAGGCTTCCAATGCTTTGATTTCGTTTCCGGCTGGCAGTCAGGCAGGTCTGTTAGCGCAAGCCCGCGATGCTGCAAAAGATGTCATGGATGGCAAATACGGAACTTTCTCCCTGACAGGAACAGTATCCGATCCGCCGTCACCCATGTCTGCCGCCGATGTTCAGAAATATGCTGATATATATGCCGGCATTTTCAATCAAAAGGCAGGATGGAACAGCGAAACCATTTGGGGTGTTCAGTTCCCGCTTACCGGAGGTAACGTTAACAACGCTAATTTGTGGTATGGTCCGAACGGTTATCACAATTGGGGCAACAATAACCCAACAGAAGCATCTGTCAGGAGATTTGAAATGGCCGATGGGACTAAATTTCAGTGGGATAAATACAACCCGGGCGATATGAATGTTCGGACCGCAACCAATGACGAACTGGCTGCCGACCCTTTACGTAATCCTTACAATGGCCGCGAACCGCGTTTTTATGCCTGTGTACTTTATGATGGAGCGCCCTGGCAACCACGTCCTTCGGATGCAGCTGGATTAGAGCCAGAGAATAAAGTTCAGACCAGTTATTTCTATAAAGCTGTTGGTGATGCAACTCCATATAAAAGTGGTCTTGACACCCGCCAGGGTTTAATAGAGTCGTGGAATGGTCAAAAGACCGGCTATAACATCCGAAAATTACTGGATCCTTCCACTGCTGGCCAATATTTCAGAAACACAAATACCTGGGTAGAATTTAGGTATGCTGAAATTTTGATGAATTATGCCGAAGCTTGTATCGAACTGGGTGGCGCCGACCTTCAGAAAGGTATTGATGCCATGAATATGGTACGTAACCGCGCCGGACTTCCGGACAGGGTAACAACCGATCAGGCTGCTGCCCGTCAATTTGTTCGCGATGAAAGAAATATTGAATTTTTCGCCGAAGGACATCGTTTCTATGATATCCGTCGCTGGATGATTATGGAACAGGTCATTGAACCTGTTTTCGGCATGAGGGTTGAACACTATGATACCGGCTTCCACAAATGGATTTACAACAAAGCCGATAAAGCCGACGATCGGATGTTTACCGATAAAAAATTCTATTGGGTTCCACTGTCACGCGATGAAATGAACAAAGCGCCACAATTGGTTCAAAATCCAGGTTATAATTAAACTATTTATGAACTGAAAATAAAAAAGCCGGACTAAAAATCCGGCTTTTTTATTTTCAACGATCCCATTGCATTTATCTGCCAGGTATTATTTCACCACTACCGTTTTCACATTTACAAATTCGCGGATACCAATCGTCGATAGCTCCCGGCCATAGCCACTTTCCTTGATTCCGCCGAAAGGAAGCCGGGGATCAGATTTTACAAAGTCGTTAACAAATACACAACCGGCCTCCAGTCCCTTTTCAGCAAGGAGTTTGCCTTTTTCCAGGTTGGAAGTAAATATCCCGGCACCCAAACCAAACACGGTATCATTTGCTATACGGATACCTTCTTCTTCAGAATTTACCCTGAATAAAACAGCCACAGGACCAAACAACTCTTCGTGATAAGCCGGCATTCCGGGAACCACATTTTCCAAAACTGTAGGCGGATAAAAGGCAGATTCAAATTCAGGAATATATCCACCCAGCAGAACTTTGGCTCCAAGCAAGCGGCTTTTCTCAACCTGTAAATGAAGTTCATCACGCAGATCAGTTCGCGCCAATGGTCCGATCATAGTTTCCGGGTCGAGCGGATCACCAAATCTAGCCTCACTCATCAGGCGAACAAATTCTGATTTGAAATGGTCATAAACCTTATCAGTAACTATAAACCGTTTGGCGCCAATGCAACTTTGCCCGGCATTCAGCAAACGGCTGGTCACACACAAACGTGCTGCGGTTTCAATGTCGGCATCTTCCAGAATCAGGTACGGGTCGCTCCCACCCAGTTCGAGTACCGATTTTTTTAAAGCCAATCCTGCAGCCGAAGCCACTGCTTTGCCAGCAGGCGTACTTCCGGTGAGTGTCACGGCTTTAATCTTCGGGTTTTCAATTACCGTTTTCACCGCTTTTGAGCCAATCAGCAATGTGCGGAAAACATTCTCCGGGAATCCGGCTTCCCGAACCAATTGCTCAATAGCCAGCGCACAACCCGAAACATTGGACGCGTGTTTCAAAACTCCGGTATTGCCTGCCATCAGAGCAGGAGCCAAAAAGCGGAATACCTGCCAGAATGGAAAATTCCAGGGCATCACCGCCAAAACGGTTCCGATGGGTTGATAGGAAATATAGGATTCAGAGGCTTCCGTTTTGATGGGTTCATTCTTCAGGAACGATTCGGCATTTTCGGCATAAAACGAACAAACCAAGGCGCATTTTTCGATTTCACCGACGGCTTCACGCTTCACTTTGCCCATTTCGGATACCATAATTCCGGCCATTTCGTCCTTCTTTTCGAGCAGTTTAGCCTGAAGGTTTTTCATGCAAATGACACGATGCTCAAAGCTTGTCAGTTTCCACGAATGAAATGCCTGATCAACATTGTAGATGATTTCCTCAACTTGAATAGGTGAATATTCTTGGTATTCGCCGATGATTTGGCCGGTAAATGGATTGATGGATTGCATGGTATTTTGTTTTGATCAAAAATAGCAATTTTGCATAACACAAAAGATGAAATACTTTAGAGATTGAATGAATCTTCAAAGTATTTTATTTAACTTAGAAAATTCTTTCATTTTTGTTATATCTTACTGTTATTTAATAACTTGAACTGCGATTAAAACTTCCGATTATGAAAAAATTTTTACTCTCTATTTTTTTGTTATCTATTTGCTTAGGATTATCAGCCCAAAATTTTTATGTTTCTTTTCAGTCAAATGACACTGGCTCCCAAATTGACAGTATCTATGTCACTAACCAGACAACCAACCAAAAAATCAAACTTTTAGGAAGTGAATCTCTTCTTCTGAAAAAAGTCACGACAGGTATTAATCCACTCAAGGAAATCACCGAAAAAGGATATATTTCTCAAAGTCAAACCAATGGTATTGCTAATTTGTATTTTTCAACCAATAAAAATCAAACGGTTGAACTACTGGTTTATAACATCTCCGGGCAGTTGTTGAGCAAAAATAATCAAACACTAACATCCGGATCGCATTGTTTTTCAATTCAATTCCCCAAAAATGGAATGTACACAATTTTGGTCAATAAAAACGATGGGTCAATCGGTTTAAAAGCAGTAAGCTTAACTGACAAAAATCAAAACTGCACTATTATGTATCAAGGAAGTGAAAAGCTTTCAAACTCTAATTCTTCCGATCAGTTAAAGAGCTTGGCATTAGAAAAAGAGCTTTCCTACTCATTAGGCGATATCCTGCAATATTCCATTTTTTCCGGTAAAAACATTACCGCATTGACCGATTCACCAACTGGTACAAAGGCATACTCTGTTGAATTTTATGCATGCAGTGATGGTAATCAAAAAAATTACGGAGTTATAAAATTAGGCTCTCAGGTATGGATGGCTGAAAACCTCGCCTATTTGCCTGCTGTGAGCCCTGGCTCTGTGGGATCGAAGACAGATAAACATTATTACGTGTGGTACTACAATGGTAGTGATGTTATTACAGCAAAGGCAACAACGAATTACAAAACTTATGGTGTATTATACAATTGGCCTGCAGCAAAGGCATCTTGTCCGGCAGGTTGGCATCTTCCCAGCAATGTTGAGGTACAGGCACTGAAGGATTACCTTATTAACAATGGGTATGGTTTTGGAGGTAGTGGAATTGGAGTTGCCAAATCGATGGCTGCTAAATCCAACTGGGCAGCTTATCCGGAAGTTGGCGTACCAGGAAACGATTTGTCTAGTAACAACCGAAGTGGTTTCTCTGCACTTCCGGGTGGCGACCGTGCCCCGAATGGCTCTTTCTTCAATCTGGGATATAGCTGTGCCTGGTGGATGGCTACAGAAATGAATGCTAATGCCGCTTCATATTATGGGCTAAACAACAACAGCGCTAATTTCCTCGGATACAATGCTGATAAGGACAATGGTTATAGCGTTAGGTGCATAAAAGATTGATCTATCTTCAAATAGTGAGCGGGTGACTTGAAGTCACCCGCTCACTATACCTTGCATCTCTACTTCTTAATTACTTTAAAGGTTTCTGCTTTTTCGTTTAGGATCACTTTCGCAAAGTAAACTCCTTGGTTTAAATCTGAAATATCAATGGTAAAATGGTGTTGACCTGCACCAAACATACCCATTCTGTCATTTTTCAGGAGTTCGCCTGTAACCGAATAAAGTTGAAATTCAACCGCTGTTTGGCCTTCAGTAAAAAGGGCGATGGAAAGAATTCCTGTTGTCGGATTTGGATAAAGCTTCAGGTAATCAGTGGATTGCTCAATTAGCTTACTGGATACCGTGATGGATTTGAGTTCGATAATTTGGGAAACACTCTTTTCAGCATTATTTACATGGTCGGTAGTTAAAACATAGAAACGGTAATTGTGTACTGTAGAATCAGAAACCTGATACTGGATGGTGTTTTCAAAAGTTTCACCAAGAAATTTAAATGGAGAATTATCAACTGATGCAAAAAACTCATATCTGCCAACTCCTGCACCATTTTCATTGTCTACAGCGCTACATGAAACATTAACCAAAGTATCACCTGCCGAATAATTAATCGGATTCATCACTGTAACAGGTGCAATTTTATCGAGGACATTCGACCATGTATTGGTTGTAATAGGTGCATTTAAATCAAACACAATGGTTGCCCGGTTTTCGATAGGAACTCCAGATTCAAGCCCTTCTTTAAAATCCACAGAAAAAGTTACATACCCTTCACCCTCAGGTGGGGTAGCATTGGGTGGTAATTCAATTCCTTCGATATCCCATTTCAGGATATTTCCCTTCCGTTCCATTTTCCAGTTATATTGTGAACCGGCATGACTGGTTGTTCCGAATTTTACGGTTTCGGGATCAAAAACCGCTGAAAGTGTATCAACAATTTGAACCCGGTAAGCTGGCGCAGTAGCTTCTTTCTTATTTTCAAAAGCAATGTTATAATACATTTTCCCGGCAGAAGCAATAAAGTTTTTTTCTCCATAGCCTGTAGGTCCGATTTTCTCATTGGGATCCAGCGATTGTACCTTTTCCAGAGGAATTTCTTTACCTTCCAATAATCTCAGTTCATTTTTTCCGTCCTGATTCATCCATGATTTACCCCACATAATTAACCTATATCTTAAACTGGGCGCGAATTTTGCAGCCATCTCAAGGTTACCGCCTACCTTGAATGCGGTATAAGTTACCGGATGAAGCTTGGAAAGTTTTTCCATGGAAGCTTTTAAAGTAGTTTTCATCGCATAGGTAGTTACATCCTCCTTTACTCTATGGCTATTGATTGTCTTAAGTTCAATACCAGTAGCATCAGCCAAATCTTCCTTTTGTTGTTGCGTTATATCTATTTTATCAACAACAATATCTGTTATATAATCAGCTACTACACTTGCAGCTCCAATTACAGCAACCCCGCCTATCCAAATCAAAACCGGGGCAATGGTAGCTGATTTTGTTGCATCGGGAATTCCTTGGATTATTATATCAAAACCCGACTCTTCCTTAGGATTTAAATAAGGTACATAAAAAGCCAGTGTATTATCATCGGCATTCCCAATCGAATCGATGGGTAATATTTCCACTCCGTTTTTGTTTGGTATTTCAGCTCGTAAAAAACGGACATCTCCATCTAAATTAACTGATAATAAAAAACTACCCGAAGGTTCAGTATCGCTCACGTTATACATTTGCACCGTATAGCGATTTGGTCCCCCAATTCTTACTTTATTTCTCCCAACAAGTTTAAGAACAATTGGCGATGGAATAGGAACAGATCCATCACCAGAACTAATAACAAAATCGCCAAATTCATTAAGCATCGATTCGGCCTTGCTCCAGTCACCAATAGTTATTGAATTTTCAATAGTATCCAGTTTTGCATATATGCCTAATGAAATAATTTTCCAGTTTTTTCCTTCGTCTGTACTTTGGTAAACTTTCAGATTCTCTTCCTTTTGTCCATTCAACAAGCCCTCGCCATAGAATAATTTCAATGTATATTTTGAGACCTTGCCATTACCATTAGGTTTTAGCCGCCACCAACGTTTGACCGAACCCGGCAATCCGGGGTAATTTTGGCTATTGAAAACCGAGATATCAATGCCTTCAATTCGATCGCTCCATTCCCTGAGTTCATAATCGGCATATGTTCCGGGCTGGTCTTTATATGAGCGGTTGCTCCATGCATTGTTTACACGGTGGTAACGGTTTATTGTACCATTATTTGTAATTGCCGCAACTTCAGTTCGCACGTAAACCGGTGAAGTCAACGTCTTGTTTAACAGATTCAGGATTCCTCCCGGCGTAATTTCAAGATTGGCATATACATCTAATTTTCCTGAAATATTAACTTCGGAATTGATCAGTACTTTTCCTCCCGGCTTATCGGTATTTTCAGCTTGCTGAATGTAAACATTGGCATCGTAATTTCCAGTTAATGAAATGGTTTTGCCGTTGGTTGTCGGATAAACTGTTGATATTCCGGTTGATCCCAGGTTGTTCGAGTTTCCGTACAAATAGAGGTACATCGACCGGGGTGCAAATTTCACTTTCCGAACCTTCACGGTATCTTTGTTCAAATCGGCATAATTGGTAAAGTCTCCTTTTACCCATAATTTTTGCAAGTTGGACTGGCTGCTCACTTTCATGCCTTCATCGAAGGTAAGGTTCCCTTCAACAATCAGATTTTTGAAAAAGGCATATGAAGGACTTTTTACAAGGACATTGCCATAAATTGTACCTCCAACCAACGAATTTTCCGCATTCAATATTCCTGTTCCATCAAACACTACAGGTATTACAATTTCAGAAGAAGAAGATACCGATCCATAATAACTATCGTAACGAATGCTGTCGGCAAATAAACTTAAACTGAAATTGCTCATTTTCAATTTTTTATTGGTTACTGAGACTCCTGAATTGACCCTGCAATTCTTGAACTTCAGATTAGAAGCTGCGATAGCAAATTCATCTTTCATGTTCAGGTTTATTTGTCTGCATTCGATGGCCGACGTTCCTGAAAGTTGTTGATTTTCTCCTAACAGATTGATATAACGTGGTTTCAAAACACCGTTGTTAATCAGATTTCCTGTCAAATCAATGTCGAAATAATCGTTATAATCTATGATTTCGCCATTGTTGGTTAAATTCCCTGATAATTTTAAATAAGAAAGGCCTCCGCTATTCTTTTCACGGATAATTTTCCCGCCTGAATTAACCGTCAGATTGACCATTGGGTAAGAAGTTGATGAGTAACTCCCTCCATTTGCTGTTACTGTTGAAGTAATAATCACATTGTCGGTCAGTGTAGGAACGATTCCGCCAACCCATGTTGTTTTGTCACTCCATTTTCCACCTTGTGCGGTAGTTGTAATTTCAGCCGCCCAACTAAAATTAATTCCAATCCACAGAAAAATCATTATCAGTGCTGCTGTTTTTCTCATGTCAGGTTGTTTTATAAAGATTGAGTTTTTGTTTTTTTCAAAGGTAGTAACCTAGCCTAAATTTATTCCTGATAAGCCTGAAATGAATACCGAATTTGTACAAACAATATTCAAACGGTACATTTGACTACTTTTATGTGAAAAAACTGTAATTGCGATGTGGAATGATCTGATTATTTATACTCCAATGTATGTTACCGGATTCTGGGCAGTTGTACTTTTATTGTCTCCAGGAAAGAAAAACCCAGCAAAAAAATTCCTCGGATTTTTTATGATTCTTGCTTTTGGAGTCTATTTTTCACATGCCATTTTCTTTCAGAAACAGTATTCGGTTTACCTGTTTTTCGATCCTGTTTATATATTTTCCTCCTTATCGGTGTATCCGGTGTATTACTTGTACATCAGGTTACTTACGGTAAATTCAAGCCTCGAACTTAAAAACCTGATCGTTTTGTTACCTGCCCTTGTTTTTGGACTTGCTTCGGCAACAGTCTATATTTTAATGACACCAACTGAGCGAATGGATTATTTGTTGTCGTTCTTGTTTCGAATAAAAGAGTTAAAAACGGAATCGAACCTGATTTTAATTCATCGTATAATCTTTATTGCCAGCAGAATAGTGTTTATGATCCAAATTTCATTGTTTCTGGTTTGGGGCAGAAAACTTGTGCTGCAATACAATAGCCGTATTGGAAATTTTTACTCCGACCTTGAAAGTAAAACCATTCTTTGGGTCAATCTTTTACTTTATTCTTTCTTTGCCACATCGGTTATGAGTATCATTTTTAATGTGCTTGGCCGATCTTTATTTTTAAATTCTGACTTTTTTTTGCTGATTCCCTCCGTTATTTTTAGTGTATTGCTTTTTTTTATTGGTTTCCAGGGATATATGCAAAACTATACGGTTATTGACCTGGTAGAAGACGAACAGGATCAGCCCGAATTAAGCATTAAAGAATATAATCAATCTCAAATCAGAGATCGGCTAATTGAACTCTTCGACAATCAACAGATTTTTAAGCAACGCGATTTGAAAATAACTCAGGTATCCCTGAAACTGCAAACTAACCGAACATACGTTTCGAACCTGATCAATACCGAATTCAAATGTTCTTTCAGCGAGTTTGTTAATGATTACCGGATTGCTGAAGCCAAAAAATTGTTGGCGGACTCCACCCATCAGAATTATTCACTTGATTATATTTCAGATGTTTCCGGATTTGGCTCGATTCATTCGTTTATCCGGATTTTTAAAGAACGTGAAGGCACTACTCCAGGCAAATACCGGGATAATAAGTTCTTAAAAGACCGCACAAATCTATAATTGATCTTTCTTTTTCCTCGCATATTCCGGTTTAAAATAGTATAACTACGCCAAACCCTGCTGACATACTGTTGTCACTACCCTGTATTTCCTTTGTTTCAGAAATACAAAAACAAAAATGCCATGAAAACAATTAAACATTTTTCAGTTCTTATTTTATTCACTATCTTATTCACTCAAAACACATTAGCCATGGAAAAGAAAACCGTACAAAAAACAACAGTGCTGTGCATTACCTTAAACACTACACTCAAAACAATGATGAACGACACCGGAAGTCTTCCTGATGAACTGATGGCCAAAGCTGCCGAGCTGAAACTCGAAATTACCGGCCTGCCAATCTGGGTTTACGATGGCGCAGATGGTAATCCCGACAAACCGATTAAACTGACCATTTCCGTTCCGGTTGCAAAAGTCAGTGGCGAGCCCGGCAAATTCAGCTTTGCCGAACTTCCGGAGTTTCACTGCATCAGCGAAATGCATCTCGGCCCCTGGGACAAGCTTGGCGAAACCTATCACAAGCTGATGCCCGCCATCGCCCAGCAAGGTTTGACCTTCACCGGAATGACACGCGAAATTTACAAGGTAATCGACTTCGGGCACCAGGAAAACTGTGTTACCGAAATTCAAATCGAAGTAAAATGAATGCAGAAATTAAAAATGATCCTCAACTTATTGCCTATTGCGGTCTGTATTGCGGGGCATGCCGGAAAATTGTTTCCGGCAAATGCCCCGGATGCAAAAAGCTGGCCTCGCCGCACTGGTGCAAAATAAGAACCTGCTGCATCGATCAGAATTTTAGTTCATGCGCCGATTGTTCGCTTGAAACACCCAATGCCTGCAAGAAATTTAACAACCCGATTTCGAAGGTTTTCGCGTTAATTTTTGGCTCCAACCGCGAAAAATGCATCCTGACCATCCGCCAAAATGGAGCTGTCTGGTATGCAGCCCACATGGCCGAAACTGGGCAGCAATCGCTGAAAGGCAAGTAAAAAGTCTCAGTGTTCAGTCTCAGTTACCAGGAAAAGGGATTGCAATGTTTTTTGGATTACTGCCCACTGAGACTGATTATTGATCACTTTTTCTTTTAACTTGGCAACATGAACCACATCGAGCGGCTGAATGCCATACTGATACAGCTTCAAAGCAAGCGAATTGTAAAAGCTTCGGAAATAGCCGAACGCTTCGAGATCAGCTTACGTACAGTATACCGCGATATCCGCGCACTCGAAGAATCGGGTGTTCCGATTGGCGCCGAGGCTGGCGTCGGTTATTTCCTGATGGAAAATTACAAGCTTCCTCCCGTCATGTTTACTAAAGAAGAGGCTTCGGCATTGCTTTTTGGCGAAAAACTGGTAGAAAAAATGTCGGACGACCGGATGAAAAAAGAGTTTTGTTCGGCCTTATTTAAAATAAAAGCCATCCTGAATCCTGCTGAGAAAGACAGGCTCGAAAAGCTTCATGACCGTATTTCTGTATTTAATTTTACTTCTTCGAACGAGAATTTCAACCGGCTTTATCTGCACGAAATTCAGCAATCACTGGTTGGCAAACAGGTGCTCGAAATTGAATATCAGGCCAAATATGGTGCTACACCCACCACGCGTCTGGTCGAACCCATCGGATTGTGCAATTACAACTCGCGCTGGCATCTGTTTGCCTGGTGCCGGTTGCGCAGCGAATACCGTGATTTCCGGCTCGACCGGATCTGCAAACTGTGCTTTTCCGGAGAAAACTTTAAAGGGAAAGAGCATATTTCGATGGATGACTTTATCCGCAAACTTAAGGTGACGAGCGACGAGCCCAATATCACGCTACTAGTGCCAACCAACCGGTTGAACTTAATCGCCGAATCGAAATACTGGTATGGTTTTATAGATGAAGAACCGGTTGACGGTCAAATAAGCCGTGTTCGATTTTCGAACAACGAACTGCGGGGTTTTGCCACCTGGATCATCAGTTCCGGCTCGTATGCCAGAGTAGAAGAACCCTATCAGTTAAAGGAAATTCTCGATCAGTTTATTTCAGGAATAATTGAGAACTACAGGAGTAAAAGTTAACTTTTTCAGTAATCCTTATACAATGTTGTTTAGTTAGTGTCGTCATTGCGAACGTAGTGAAACAATCCATTGATTTAAAGATTGCTTCGTTCCTCGCAATGACGAATCTTCTTAGTTATTTTCTTACTAAACGACATTAAATCCTTATACATAAAAAATCCTCGAAAGTTTATGCAACCTTCAAGGATCTAATACCTATTCGTCGAAGAATTATACCGGTATTTCCATAACCAGTATCTTCGAATTTTTATTTATTTTCAGGAGCAAGGGAGCTTCAATTTGCTCAATGCCTACAGCGTCGCGCTGATTCAGTGTTTCCGAGCCAATTTCAAGTTCCCCTGAAATCAGGAACAAGTAAACTACGCTGTCAGCTTTTTTAAGTTGATAACTGATCGTGCTGCCTTCATTAAAATCGCCCAACGAAAACCACGCCTGCTGATGAATCCAAAGTGAATTATCCACTCCGTCAGGAGAAACCACTGTCCGCCATTTCCCAGACTTTTCATCGTCCTGAAATTTAGCCTGACCATATCGTGGCTCCACGTTTTTTTTATCCGGAAATACCCAGATTTGCAGTAAACGAGCTTCATTTTCTGCGGAATGGTTAAACTCCGAATGTTTAATTCCGGTTCCGGCCGACATGACCTGAACTTCGCCGGGCCTGATTACCGAACCATTACCCATGCTGTCGCGGTGTTCTAGTTCCCCGGCAAGAACAATGGTAATTATTTCCATATTGTCGTGAGGATGAGTTCCAAAACCCATTCCGGCCTCAATGATGTCATCATTCAAGACACGAAGTGCACCAAAATGCATCCGGTCGGGATTATAATAATCGGCAAAACTAAAGCTGTGCCATGTTTTAAGCCAACCGTGATCGGCATGTCCCCTGCATCCTGAACGATGAACCGTTAGTTTCATGTTTTCTGTTTTTTAATCGTGGACACTTGTCATTCGGTTGTCACTTGATTGTCATTCATAGTCATTAGGTAAAAATTCCATGATTATAGATTTTCAATTAAATGACAATCAATGACCTAATGACGATGAATTTACCAAATTATTCAGCAACAACCAGGCTGAAATCGAGCGTAAATTCGTCGTAAATTACTTTATCACCCAAATTTTCGAAGAATGATTTTGAGCCGTATTTTACATTGTATTTGCTACGGTCAATTGTAAGCGTTCCTTTGTAAGTGGTAATTTCCCCTGCTGTTGATGAAGTAGCAGTGAAAACTGCTGGGTTGGTAATTCCCTTAATTGTCAGGTTTCCTGAAAAAGTAGAACCTTCAACTTTGGTGATGACCAATTCGGCTGTAGGAAATGTTGCAACTCCAAAAAAATCGTCAGATTTTAAATGTCCGACCAGCTTACCGTTCATTCCGGCATCTTTAATGTCTTCATCAACCAGTGAGGTCATGTCAATGACCACTTTTCCGCCGGTCACCTTACCGTTACTTACTTCCAGTTTACCTTCTTTAATTGAAATAGAGCCGGAATGTTCGCCGGTAACTTTTTTACCCAGCCATTTTACTGAACTTTTTGCTGTATCGACATTTTGTGATCCTGCAAATACTGATGTAGTCAACGTGAGGGCCAATACAAATACGGCCAATGTTTTAATTGATTTCATAACTGATAAAATTTTAATTGTTTTTATACAGTTACAAAAATAGAGTGAATAAAGGGGTGAAAAAATGGACTAAAAAAGGATTTAATGGTATTTTTTTCGGCTTTGGTCTCTAAACTCCTTCAAGGTAAGCCCGGTATATTTACGAAAAAAGCGGCTGAAATAAGCCGGATCATCAAATCCCAGATCAAAGGCAATCTCCTTCCCCGACAAACTACTTGAGTAAAGTAACTTTTTTATTTCGCCGATTACCCGGTTGCGAATTAGCTCTCCGGCCGTAATACCGGTAGTTCGTTTGGTGAGTTCGTTCAAACAGGATGGATTCATATTAAGCATTTCGGCATAAGGAGTTACATTCTTTTGAGTGGTATAATTCTCCTCGATTAACTGCTTAAATTTAATAATTGTGGTATCGGGCGTTGAATCTGATTCTTCTCTTGTGGATTGGTTCTGCCGATCGAAAATCCGTCTTGATTCCAGTAAAAATAAATGCAACAGGTTCAGCACAATATCCTCACTGTAATTATCCGTGTCCTGAATTTCATCCAGAATTAGTTCCGTAATATTTCTTAGCTTCCTGCGTCTCTCCGGAATAACTGTTATCAGGCTTTTAAAGTCAGGATTATTGAACAATCGGTATTCCGTAAGTTGAACATGGTTTTTGCGGTTATATTGAACGAAATCCTCGTTAAAAAGGATATAAATGCCGCCAACAGATTTGTCGATATACATTCTGTGTTTCAGTCCAGGCGGAACAAACAGGATGGTATCTTGCTTCAGGCTGTATTCTACAAATTCAGTAGCATGAATAGCTTCTCCTGATTCAATCCAGAAGATGGAATAATAATCGTGAAGATGCGGCATCAGGTTATGCTCCAACTCTTCTTGGTCAAAGTCTGAGATCTTCCTGATGGTAAAGATCTTTTCATTCCCATTATTAAACAGCCGGTGATTCTTCAAGATTTTCGGTTTTTAATTGGAAAGGACTGTTCTGCAATTTATTCAACTACACGTATTTCCACTGAAAGATCCATTGCCATTCGATATGCCGCTGATACTCCACAGTATTTTTCTTCCGATAGTTTAACTGCCTTTTCGAGTTTATCGTAAGGTAAATCTTTTCCTTTAAACTGATAGATAATTTTCATTTTATGATACCTCATCGGATGTTCTTCGGTTAAATCACCCTCAACAATCACATTGAATGCTGAAGGTTCAACCTTCATCTTTTTCAGGATCATAATTACATCAATACCGGTACATCCGGCAAGCGCAGTAAGCATTAGTTTTTTGGGCCGGGGACCCATATCATCACCCCCACCCTCTTTCGATGCATCAACAACCAGATGATGTCCATCCATATCACACTCAAAAGCTAAATTTTGTTTCCAGGCCAAGTCAAGTACATGTTTCATATTGTATTCCCTTATATTGCAATTCGAATAATAGTTCTAATTTTACGTTCAAATTCAACGGAATAAGTATCAACACTGATTTTTTGATAAAACTTAAGTGCATACTTAGACCTTATAGTTGTCCAATCTATTAACAAAACAAAATAACCTGATGAGAAGTTCAATTAAACGACCGACAGATGACGATTGCGATTTAAGCGGGTTTCAATTATTCAAGAAACTTACTGAACAGGAAATTGCACAACTTAATTACGACAAAACCTGCTCGATGTATAAAAAAGGCAGCATCATTTACAGGGAAGGCAGTCGGTTAACCGGATTTTACTGTGTTACAAGAGGCATTCTGAAAATCTTCAAAACCGGAATAGATGGTAAGGAACAAATCATTCGTTTCGCCAAAAAAGGTGATATTATTGCTTATCGTTCGCTTTTAAGTCAGGAACTGGCCTGTACAACGGCAAAAGTTATTGAAGAGGCTGTATTAAGCCACGTTCCATACCAAACGCTGCTATACCTGATTCAGCACAACTGGCAGTTTTCGCACCACATGTTGCAAATTGTTTGCAAGGAATTGCGCGAAGCCAACGATTACATTACCGACATTGCTCAAAAAACTGTTCGCGAAAGGCTCGCTGAAGTGCTGCTTTTGCTGAAGGAAAATTTCGAACTTGACAATGCCAATACCCTTCAGATTTCGCTCACCCGTGAAGAACTGGCCAATATGGTTGGAACCGCTACCGAAAGTGTGATCAGGTTGCTTTCCGAATTCAAGCAAGATCAGTTAATTGATTTACAAGGACGGAAAATTAAATTCATTAATGTTCCCGGATTAACTAAAGTCGCCAATCTGCTCTAATCTGGAAATAAGAAATACGGAAAAAGGAAAGAGGTCGTTTCAGTGGATGAAGCGACCTCTTTTAGCTTATGAAAAACCAAGCTCCTCCAGATATAATCCAATATTATTCATCGTGGCTGGTGTCGTGTCAACATTATACTGTCGAAGACAACCGAAGACAACGTCACCCTGAACTTATTTCAGGGTCTCAACAATGAAGGGATGCCGAAACAAGTTCGGCATGACGTTGCGTCAAGAGTTCGTTGACACGACACCAGCAGAGTTGAACTCAATTATTCAACTGATGAGTATAATTGTGGCGAACTTAACTATCTAAAATTCGTATAGAACTATGTTTTTTATCGGGCAAAACAGATGATCTGATGGATATTAAGGCCCATAAAAATAAGTGAACTATACATCGCAGTGTTAATATAAAAAATTGATAAGAAAGCACTACAGGCACTTGGTCAAGTTATGGGTGAACCACGGATAATATTGAGACCAGAGTGAAAAGTACATAGCAGTTAAAGGTCAAAAAAGGTATTCGAGGTTTAATTTTCGTTTGTGAACAAACATTAAACGAAACCAAATCATGAATTACAATTACCAGCCAAAATCAAATCCTTTAGTAATTTTAATACTATTTTGTTTAACGTTATTCTCCATTCCTCTATTCGCATCGTATCCTCCAGGCAAATATCAGATTAAGGGAATTGTTGCCGATTCAGTATCAGGTAAAACTATTCCCTATGCCACCGTTACTTTACAAAGCAGCAAAGGAATAATCAAACGACTGGCAAGCGATACGAACGGCAAATTTGAATTTACTCTTGATTCAATCGGAACATATACGGTACTCGTTCAATCAATCGGTTTTCAGACATTGAAAAACGAAGTGAAAATTGATGACAAAAGCGCTAAAATCGAATTAGGAATCCTTAAACTAACTCCGGGAACAGAAAAAATTGACGAAGTGGTTGTTGTCGCCCAAAAACCGCTTGTGAAGATTGAAGTAGATAAGATTGTATATAGTATCGAAGCCGATCCTGAATCCAAAACTTCGAATGCATTAGAGATGCTGCGAAAAATACCACTGGTAACGGTTGATGGGGAAGATAATATTCAGGTTAAAGGATCCTCCGATTTTAAAATACTGCTTAACGGGAAAAACTCATCCATGTTAACCCAGAATCCGAAAGATGTGTTGCGCAGTCTCCCGGCCAGTACCATCAAAGATATTGAAGTAATCACAAATCCATCGTCGAAATACGAAGCAGAAGGTACTGGCGGAATCATCAATATCATTACTTCAAAAAAACAGCTTGATGGTTTTATGGGTAGGGTTAGCGCCGGAATTGATTCCCGCGGAGGATATAACGGAGGAATTTATGCCACATCAAAAATTAAAAAATTCGGTTTTTCAATAGATTACAGTTACGGTAATTGGCGTGACCCAAAAAGTGAGAACTATTCATCACTTGAAAATTTTGTGAGTACGACTAACCGGTTTACTGAATCAGAAGGTTACAGCAAATATGAAGGATCTTACAATTATGCGACGGGCGAAGCAAGCTATGAAATAGATTCACTGAATCTGATAAGTCTCTCATTTTGGGGATATTTAGGTGATTACTCAGCGACGGGAGAACAGTTAACCCAGGATTTTGATTCTAATTATACGTTATCCAGAAAATTCACGAACCAGACGAACTCTTCCAACGGATTTGGATATGTATCCGGAAATATTGATTATCAGCGGACATATAAAAAACCAGATAAAACATTTACTGTTTCATATAAACTGGAAACAATGCCCCGGCAATCCGATAATGAAAGTAATATCGACGGACAGCTCAAATATAATTCTTACCGGCAGCTTTCTGTTAACGATGCCTCTGTTGCCGAACACACTTTTCAACTTGACTATTTCGACCCGCTTACAAAAATGCACCAGATTGAAGGTGGTGTGAAATATATTTTCCGCCATAACACCAGTAATACTGAAATCTCACGTTATGATTATGATCAAAGCGATTGGATTATTGACGAATCAAGGAACAATGACCTTAGTTATGATCAACATGTCATCGGACTTTATGCGGGATACGTTTTAAAACTCAAAAAAATAAGTATTAAATGCGGATTAAGGGAGGAAGGGACTATTAACGACGGATATTTTCACTCGGTAAAAGATACCACATTTACAAACAGGATGTTCAACCTGATTCCATACCTCACGATATCTAAAGAACTTGATAAAGGACAAAACATCAAATTCTCCTATACGCAAAGGCTTGCACGTCCGGGCATATGGTATCTGAATCCTTATATTGACGATACCGATCCGTTGAACATTAGCTATGGCAATCCTGATCTTGACGCTGAAGTTTCACATACATTTAACCTTTCGTACGGGAAATTCTCAGACAAATACAACCTGAACCTGAGTACGAACGGAGCTTTCGCAAATAATTCGATTCAATCGATATCAACCATTAATTCAACCGGAGTAAAGAAGACTACCTATAAAAACATAGGTAAAACCCAGCGGTTCGGTGGCAACATCTATGGTTCCTACAAACCTGGGAAAAAACTCACTATCAATACTAATTTGAGTATTAATTACTCCATTCTTGAAAGTAATGATAACCGCAACTTAAAAAATGAAGGTTTTAATTATAACGGTTCAATGAATCTGAGATACAATGCTTGGAAAGAAGGCAACATCTCATGTTATGCAGGTTATTACTCTCCAAGAATTATGTTGCAGGGACAAAGGGGGAAATATTGGTATTCAAATTTTACCGTTTCACAAGAGCTCTTAAAAAAGAAACTCACGGCATCGGTTACAGTATCAAATCCGTTCAATAGAAGCCTTAAATGGGAAACTTCGTACGATGACCCGACATTTAAACAGAATATGGTAAGCTATTATTATTACCAGATGTTAAGGTTCAAGCTATCCTATAGTTTTGGGCAGATGAAAGGGGAAATCAAAAAAGCCAAACGCGGGATAAAGAATGAAGATAAAAAAGAAGAAGACTCCTCCCAAGGTTCAGGAGGAAAAGGCAGTTAACAAAACTGACTGGAGAGAATATTCCGGGATATGAAAGTTGTCCAACTACCAAAACCATTGATAATCAAACTAATGAATGACAACATACTTTTTTACTTTTATTTGACTCAATCTTAAAAATAGGAGGAACATGTCATGTTAACAAACAGAAAACTTCGCAAGGCAATTCTACTGTCGTTGATTGCCTTGTTGTCCATCCTTGGTTGTGACAAGATGGAAAATGAAACACCCTCATCTCTCATGATGCCAACCAGTCCGTCGCAAAGTCTGCTCAAGTCCGACATCATAGCAGCATCTGGCGTGACCACAAGCACCACAGGCGTTCCGATGATCTACCTCGATGCCTTGGTCAATCCCAAGCTACAGAGTGCGAATGGAGTAAATTCCTTGGGGAATGTAGTTGGTGAAGGCCTGCCCTGGGACCTCACAGGTGCCTTCCTTTGGTCCAAACAATATGGAGTGAAGTATCTGGGTACTTTCGGCGGCGAAAGAAATTTTTCGATGGCCTTTGACATCAATGACCTTGGACAGGTTGTTGGGTGGAGTTTGGATCCAATAAGAATAAGTCATCGGGCATTCCTTTGGTCGGAAAAGGGTGGGATGGTGAACCTCGGTACGACAGAGGATCAGGATGATCCTGACAACCCGTTTTCAATTGCATACGCGATCAACAACCGAGGCGAGATCGTTGGCGTAACAGGCGGTTATGCGTTCCTCTGGACGAATAAGCGCGGAATGATGCTCCTGAGCACGCTGCAGCCGTATTGGAAATACAGCTCGGCATCGGACATCAACGATTACGGTCGGATCGTCGGCATCTGTTTGGCCTATTGTTGCCCGTCACTATACCACGCAGTACTCTGGACGGATCTTGGTGACATGAGGGATCTGGGTACACTGAAGCTGCACAGCCAGGCTCTGGGAATCAACAACCTTGGAGAAGTTGTGGGTGGTAGCAGCGACCAAGAAAACCCCTTTAGCGAACGCATCGGCAGTGAGAATTATAATACTGTGTTTAGCCATTCCTGCGTCGCCTTCATCTGGACGGAAAAGAACGGAATGGCTCAGCTTCCAATGCTGGGTGGAAACGCAGGTTGTGCCCATGCGATCAATGATAGAGGCCAGGTCGTTGGATGGAGCTATACGACGGAAGGCAAAGTCCACGCTTATATTTGGACCAGCAAGAACGGCATAAAGGACCTGGGCACACTCCCCGGTGATGGCCAAAGTGTTGCTTACGGCATCAATAACCTTGGGCAGGTCGTAGGGTGCTCCATGAAGATGCATGAAGATGGCATCAATGTTATCAGACACGCCGTGATATGGACAGTGAAGTAGCAGCGTAAGTGAATCGGCCGGAGCCAATCTGAATGAGCCTCCAGAAAGAGCGTAAGCGGTGCCGCCGGCACGTTGTTCTTTATGGTGCGGCAAAAAAAACACTATGCGGGTGTAATATCGCCCGATGGACAGAGACTTCTGCTCGCCGTGGTAAAAGGCAAGTCTCAGGTACTACTTGTCATGCTGGCTACCGGGGGAGAGGCCAGAGAGTTGGCCAGAGTTGACAGTGAGAAGGAGGCTCACTTTTGTTCGCCATCGTAGACTCGGACGGCAGCTACAATTAGGGTACAATGCTTGGACGTCGTGCCCCTTTTTATTTAGGCAACCAGGAACCTGAAATTTGGAATTTACCTCGCAATCCAATCTTCCGGGTTAAGCTTCACATTTTCATTCCAAATCTGGAATTTAAGTACTGTTTTGTCATCGTCGCCATCGGTTCCAATGGTTCCGATGGTTTGTTTAGTGCTGACCTTATCGCCCGATTTAACCTGAACATTCACCAGGTTAGAATAAACGGTCAGATATTTTCCGTGACGAATAATGACCGCATAATTTCCTCCTGAAACCACAAATACCCGGCTCACTTCACCTCCAAAAACTGAACGTGCTTTGGTTCCCTGTGCGGTAGAAATATCAACGCCATTGTTTTTCACCTGAATATTTTTCAGTACAGGATGTTCGTGAACACCAAAATGATCAGTAACCACTCCGCGTTCAACCGGCCAGGGAAGCCTGCGTTTATTCTGTTCAAACTGTCCGGAAGCCAGTTTTTCTTCCGGAGTCATTTCATAAGTAGTTTTCCCGGTTTCTTTGGCTTTCGCCCTGGCTTTTTGTACTTCCTCGTCAATTATTTTCTGAATTTCGCGACTCAGTTGAGAATCGATTTTTTGCTGTTCACGCAATTTCCGTTCAATTTCTTTTTGCTTTTGCTGCAAAGTAGCCAGATTCTTACCTTGCTGCTTTTTCTCCTTGTTTAACTGATCAGCTTCCCGTTTTTTAGCCTGAAGGAGCGTTTCCTTCTCGGTTCGTTGTTGCTGTAACCGCCCAACTTTGATCTGAATCAGATCGCGAATCCATTGTATTAATTCTGCCTGTTTTTTCCTGTATTCGGTATATTGCTTCAGGTACATAAGCCGTTTGTATGCCTGATTAAAACTATTTGCCGAAAGCACAAACAGCACTTTGCTGTATTTGGTATTATTTTTTTGGGCAAACAGAATCATTTTGGCGTACTCGTTTTTCAACTCTTCCAAATCAGAATTCAAAGAACTAACCAGCCACGCATTTTGGTCGATAAATTCGACCAAAACTCCAACTTCAGAGTTAATCCCGGTAATCAGGTTTGTCCGAAGCTCAATCTGCTTATTTAGTATTTTGTATTTGTTGAGGCTTTGTTTTTCGCTCTTTTTCGCTTCTTCGAGCAGTTTGGTGGTGTATTTGATTTGCTCGCTGGTTTTTTCCTTTTTTTTGCGCAATTCTTCCAGCGACTGACCATTGACCAGCAGGAAGAGAAAAAAGAAAAAAGAAAAAAGAAAAAGGCTTTTCACTCGATAATATTTTTTTTAATTGCTATTTATCCGTTCAAATTTATCAGGTACTTTAAAGCGAATTTCACTCTCTTTTTCGGTAGAAAAATTGGCCAACCTAACTTTCATTTCCAAATTGCTTTCAGGACTTATAAAATGTAAAAAAATCTCGCCCGGGTACAATTGCTTCCCAACATTGATAAAATCCGAAAAACTGATGTTCAGGTTTCGTGAGTTCAGGCCATCTTCCATTCTTATCTTACGAAGTTTAAATGTATCCGGATCAACATAAACAGATTGATGAACAGGAGTATCTGTACTTATCTTGGGCGATTTGCGGGCTGGTCTTTTGTCGCTGTTTCTCTGATTCGATTTCCTCTTACTGAGTTTTGCCACCGACTCCAGTACGTACAATCCGGAATCTATTTTGACTTCAAAGTCATTTTCTTTATCCCGTTTTTCATCTCTCAAGGCCATAACATTGTTTGAAATAATGGCATTTACGGTTTCAAAATCAAGATCCATATCCATTACAGAACTCAAATAACTGTAATCATCAAGAAAATAGTTATTTTCGAGGTAGTTGATGTATTTTACGCTGTCGGGAGTAAGCCACAATCGCCCTACAGGGATATTTAATTTACTAAGCAGCACGACTATTCGTTTATCTTTTTCTGCCTGAATGCTGGCTTTAAACGAAGCACTGACTTTTCCGTTATCGAACTGACAGTTTATCCGTTTGATGGACAAATATTTGTAATCGAAGGAGTTGTTTTCAATGTTTCGAATTAATTTTCCGGAATTGATAGGAGGGACCGCTGAGGTTCTGGTGGTAACTACACGTGCGGTTTTACACGAAGAAAGACCGAGTAAGACCAAGCAGATAATTCCGAATACGGTGTATTTTATCGAGGCAATTTTTTTCACTTTTTTTTATTTATCGAGGTAGCGCTGCTGCTTGATTTTTTCGCTTAAAAGGCTTGAACCATCTCCTATTTCTACAGCTTTTTTCCATTGTTCTAATGCTTTGTCCTTTTGTCCGAGCATAAACAGGATGTCGCCGTAGTGTTCAACAATCACTCCATTTTTATCTCCCCCGTTTTTCATGGCTGTGTCCATGTAAAACCGGGCAGTTGTATATTCTTTCCGCATAAACAAAACCCAGGCATAAGTATCCAGATAGGTCGAATTTTCAGGATTGGCCCTAACCGCCCTGCCACTTAGTTGTTCTGCTTTTTCAAGGTTTTCATTCCTCAACGACAGATAATAGGCATAATTATTCATTGCCAGCCAGTTCTCCGGATCAAGTTCGATGACCGCATCAAAAGCTTTAAAAGCCTCTCCTACCCGATCTAACTTGTAATTTGCCTCAGCCCGGTATAAATCAAACTGAATTTTCATCGGTTTATTATCCAGCAAGTAGGGTTCTCCCTCCTTAAGGATATCAAGAGCTTCGGTATATTTTTCGAGTTGCAGGCAGGCAACGGCCTTAAGTCCATATAAAATGGGCTGATTTGGAAATAGTTCGAGCGCCTTTTCTGCGTCGGCATAAATTCCCTTAAAATCGAGCAAATCGTTACTGATCAAAAGTAAGCGTTCCCAAATCATGTAATTGTCCGGATTAGTTTCAAGCACTTTCCGAAGTTGTTCACGGGCTTCTGCCAGTTTTCCTTTGCTGATCAAATATTCGGCATAAACAGTAAATACACGATAATCATCTGAGTTTGCTTTCACCAGAATATTTACCAGTTCATCCGTTTGATCCTGAGTAAAAAATGGTTTTTCAGGTTCAGCAATAATCATCAGGTAATATTGAATTTTTGTCTCAATATCAGACGTTTTATTCTGAAATCCTTTGCGTACATATTCCCAGGCCTTTTCCTTATCTCCTTTCTCACGGTAATAGGAAGTCAACGAAAACAGGACAAATCCATTGGCAGGATCAATTTCCAGTATTTTAAGGTAGTATTTAAGCGCATTTACATCATCATTTTCCGAAAGGTAATAATCTGCCATCAGGCCATAATAACGCGGTTCCCCGGGATTAAAATCAATAAGTTTCTGAAGTTCGGCCTGTGCTTCTTTTTTCTTTCCGGCAGCCTGATAAATTTGTTGCTTTTCGACTGAAATCTGGTCATTAATACCAATTTTTTTCTCCAACTCATTGTAAATGTCAATCGCCTTATCAAATTCTTTAGCCGATGAAAGCAAAGCGGCATTCATGTATAAATATTCCAGATTGTCCGGATCAATGGCATAGAGCTGCTGGTATAAATCGGCTGCTTTTTTATATTGTTTTCCTTGCTGATAAATCTGGGCCAGCAAAACTTTATACCACTTATTTTGCGGATCGATGTTGATTGCCTTTTCCAGCAAAAGCGCCGAACTGGTCTGGTCGCCGTTGATGCTGTAAATTTTGGCCAACTCGAACATGGCAGATGTAGAAGCCGGATTGATTTCCAGACATTTCGAAAAAAGCGTTATTGCAGCCTGTGGATTTCCGATCATCTTCTGCTTCAAGCCTTCGATAAAGGTGTATTCAAATTCATTTTTATCATTATCAGAAATGCTTGACTCTTCAACTTCAGGTTTCACCTGAACAGCCGAGGAGACCGGCTTTTTATTAGTGCCACAAGAAGAAACTAGTAGGATAACAATTGCAAAGTAGGATATATATCTGTTTTTCATTCGTTTTACTTTTTACCGGTATGTCCAAACCCTCCAGCGCCGCGGTCAGTTTCTTCGAGTACTTCAACCGATTTCCATCCAATATGTTCATGACTGGCAATCACCATCTGACAGATTCGCTCGCCGTGTTGAATGACGAACTCTTCGTTCGATAAATTAATCAGGATAATACCAACTTCACCCCTGTAATCGGCATCAATTGTCCCGGGAGAATTCAGAACTGTGATTCCCTTTTTCAATGCCAATCCGCTTCTAGGACGAATCTGGGCTTCATAACCAATCGGTAGTTCAATAAATAAACCGGTTGGAACCAGCGCCCGTTCAAGAGGTTTTAACACCATGGGTTCAATAAGATTGGCACGAAGATCCATTCCGGCGGAATGGATTGTACTGTATTCAGGTAAAGGATTATTGGATTGATTGACAATTTTTACGATCATTTCAGTTAAAATTTTTCAAGCTGCTAAGATATGGATTTATAGCTTGAAAGAAATACATTTAGCATTCACATTAACAATATTTAGCAGGATTAAGCCATCAGGAAAAAGGAAATGCGAAACAGAAAAAAAGCTTGAGTTTGTGTGCTATTGGTGATTTGAAATAACCATAAAATCTTCTATTATCCGATCTGAAATAAACAATCCTTCAGGACTTAAACTAACTTTTCCGTTCTGAAAATTGATGTGGCCAGAATCCAGGTTTTTATCCCTGATTTTCTGAAAATGGATGAAATACAGATCAGAAAATTCCCTTTTTATCCTTGCTTCCGAAATACCCCAAATGGTTCGTAAACCAGTAATGATGTAATCGTTGTAGCGGTCCTGTTCGGTCAGAATTTCAGTTTCGCTGTATGACAGGTTGTTTTCTATTCCGTGCAAATACTTCTCTATAGAAGATACATTCCAGCGTCGGCTGTTTAAATCAAATGAATGAGCCGAAGGGCCGATTCCAAGGTATTTTTTGTTTTTCCAGTACGAAGAATTGTGTTGCGAATACAGACCGGGCTTGCAAAAATTTGAAATCTCATAGTGTTCGAATCCGGCTTCTTTTAATATCCTGATGAGCAGCTCAAATTGCTGAAGGCTAAGTTCATCTGGCAATTCCTTTAAGATTCCTTTTTTAAGCTGGTCGTAAAAAACGGTACCTTCATGGTAGGTCAGGTTGTAAGCCGAAATATGCTGAACATCCAACTCCACCGCAATCCGAACGTTTCGCTCCCACTCTTCTATCAATTGATTGGGCAACCCATAAATCAGATCGATACTTATATTTTTAAACCCGGCATTTCTGGCCCATTTTACGGATTGAACGGCCTGCATAACGCCATGACGACGGTTCATCAGTTTCAGGTCAACTTCAGCAAAAGACTGAACTCCCATACTTAACCGGTTATATCCTATTTCGCGCAATGCCGAAAGTATGGCTTGCGATAAATCATCAGGATTGGCTTCCATGGTTATTTCGGCATCATCTGAAACGCTATAATTCTGACGGATAGTGTTTAGCAGATCTCTCTGTTCATCGATAAGGAGAACCGAAGGAGTTCCGCCACCAAGGTAGATTGTATTAATAATTTCAGAATCCAATTCTGATGCACGGCTTTCCAGTTCTTTGTTCAACCCAGCCAATAACCGGGCTTTCTGGCTCAAATCGGTTGTTTTGAAAAAATCACAGTAATGGCAACGTTTTCGGCAAAAAGGAATGTGTAGGTATATTCCGGCCATCAGGAATGAATGAGTAATTTAAATCAGAGCGTAAGACGCAGATTGGTATATTCTTTTAATTTAAGCCAAATACCCGACAATTTCTCAACTTCTTCAGGTAATAAGTTTAATTCTTCAATTTGAATATCCTTATAAAACGGGTACTCATGTGATATTGTATTTCTTGTTTGCCGCAGGCTTATCCAATCTTTGGCATTTTCGAGAAGATTAAATTTTTCCATTTTATAAAGAATGTCAATAAAAGGAAGTCCGGAAACGTCTTCTTCAAGCGCCTCGAGCACTTGCTTAAATAAACGGGTTCCCATACTGTCCTGAAGTTTTGAAAAACGATAGATCAATTGGTCAAACAAGGCCAGCTCTATTGGAGATATTTGACTAAAATTGAATTCAGTCAATGGAAAGTACTTATCGATGCTAGTAAATGCAAACGTCATTCGTTGAAAATGCAAATCGCAAATCGCCAACGTTTCTGTAAGTTTGTCTTTTAATTCTGCTGTTAACATAGTCGGATTCCTGTTTGCTGTATGGTCTGAAAAAAACCTGATTTTTCCGCAGCCTGGTTATATAAAACTACATCAATCTTCTGATCACCAATGAGTAATATAAGATCAGTAATAAATTTTATTTTCGATCGTACTTCAAGCCTTTCTTTATTCTGATTTCGAATAAACAGATCAATATCACCACCACGGAGTTGATCCATGGTTCGCGAACCAAAAAGAAAAACCTGAACATCTTTTCCAAAATGCTTGTTGGCTACTTTTTTAATGCTTTCAATTTCAAATTCACTAATTCGCATAGTCAAAATTAATCAATTAATCTGCTTCTTTCATTTTTTCAAAAATGAACCAGTTTGACTGAGTCCTTTACAGTCTGATAATATCTTCAAAACCGGTCATATCGCCCAAAATTCCTTCAATAGTGGTCTCCTGATAAAACTGTAGCAACTGAGCGCGAATAGGACCAAATTGGGAATGAACCGGACATGGTTTTTCTGTTTCGGCGTGTGTTGAACAAGGCTGAAGCCCAATCAGGCAATTTTTGAAGAAATCTTCCCCATCAACAATCCTGACAATGTCGTATAGCGATATTTCATTGGTCTTTTTTCCCAGACTAAATCCGCCGTTTGGACCTTTTGTTGATAACAGTATCTTTTGTTTCACCAGGTTTTGAAGAATTTTTCCTAAAAAGGGAGTAGGAATTTTCAGATCAGCAGAAATTTTCTTAATCCCGATTTTAGTGCCGTCGGCTGAAAATTTACCAAGATAAATGAGCGATCTTACCGCATATTTACACGTATTTGATAGCATAGGTTTATTTTTTAGTTGTCCATTGTTTACTAAATGATTGATCGGCCATTTTGGGCAATTGCTTCTTCTTTCCCAAAGCATTAGCTCCTAACAAAGTAAATGTATTTTTTGAACTTCCTCCCAGAAAATCAAGCCTACTCCTTTTTGAAAACGTAAATTCATATCCTTTCATTCCAGAATTCCAGAGAAACCCGCCAGCCCCTGCCCTTACTGCATCACGTCTGTTTATCAGCAACATATGATGAAGCGGAATCTTAACCGGACAAACTTCGGTACATTTTCCACAAACCGAACAAGCAGAACTAAGGTGATTGTATTCTTTTAAACCCTTAAAAAATGGTGTGATCACTGAGCCGATTGGTCCGCTGTAAGTAGCGTCATACGTGTACCCGCCAACGTTTCTGTAAATAGGGCAGGCATTCAGGCAGGCACCACAGCGAATGCACTTCAATGCTTCATATTGATCATCGTTCTTGTAGAGTTCAGAACGTTTGTTATCCAGTAAAATAACAAACATTTTCTCCGGACCATCTGATTCCCCTGACTTTTTTGGTCCGGTTATCAGGGAATTGTAAACTGAAATTTGCTGTCCGGTTCCATGTGCTGCGAGGATTGGCCACATTAAGCCCAAATCCTGCATCCGGGGAATAATTTTTTCAATTCCGGCAATGACGATATGTATTTTGGGAAATGAAACCGACATTAATGCATTGCCCTCATTCTCGGTTAAACAAATTCCTCCAACATCAGCAACCAGAAAGTTGGCGCCGGTAATTCCCACATCGGCGGTTGTAAATTTGGAACGCAGCTTTTGCCTGACCCATCCCGTCAAATATTCAGGGGTACTGCCTTCCGGCGTATTAAATTTTTCGGTAAAAAGCTCGGCAATATCCTGACGCGATTTGTGCATACACGGAGTTACAATGTGGTAAGGTTTCTCGCCTGCCAACTGAACAATGTATTCGCCTAAATCAGTCTCAAGAGATTCAACACCAATTTCTTCCAGATGATGGTTCAATTCAATTTCTTCGGTCGTCATCGACTTGCTTTTGACTACCGTTCCGGAATGATTTTCGATCAGCACGTTCTTAACCGCATCAATCGCTTCATCTTCATTTTCGGCCCAGATTACGCTAGCGCCATTGGCTGTAATATTTTTTTCAAACTGAATAAGATAGTCGTACAAATGATTTATAGCCTGAGATTTAACAAACGAGGCACGAGTTTTTGCCAAATCCAGATTGGAATACCTTTTCATCGCACGATCGACTGCGGCATCGTATTTGGACATGTTGAATTTGATGGTTGCCCGATGCTTCAAATCAAATGAAATCTCTTCTGATTTTTTTAAAAATATGTCCTTTTGTTCCGACATTTTAACAAGGTATCTTGTTTATTCTGTTGATATGACGGCCGCCTTCGAAATCGGTTTCCAGAAATATTTTAACGATTTCAATCGCTTCTTCATCGGTAATAAATCGCGCCGGAAGTGCACAAACATTGGCATCGTTATGCAGTCGGGCAAGTTTGGCTATTTCGGGCAACCAGCATATTGCCGATCGTATTCCCTGGTGTTTATTGGCGGTCATGTTAATACCATTTCCACTTCCGCAAAGTGTTATTCCTTTTTCAAATTCGCCAAGGCTGACAGCTTCTGCCAGAGGATGGGCAAAATCAGGATAGTCACTGCTTTCGGCCGAAAAAGCTCCAAAATCCTTGTATTCTATTCCATGTTCCTGAAGGTATTTCAGAATAACCTGTTTACGTTCAAGCCCGGCATGGTCGCTTGCCACAGCTATTTTCAATTTTTCCATTGTTATCATTAATAAAATTCAAAAATAATACTTAAAAGTATTTTATTGACTAAAGTTTCAATAATCTTCGAAGTTCATTTTTTTCAGCAAAAAACACCAGGATTATAAATGCAAAAAATAAACTGATATTCAGTCCATATTGTGCTATTGAAGCCGAAAAATGTATCCAATCAGAAAGGTAATAAAATCCGGTTGCTACAGCCAGATAGCTTAGAATCCGCTTCAATTCGTAATCGACTTTGTAATACTTCTGGCCAACCACATATGAAATAATAGTCATGATTATAAAACAAATTAGCACACCATAGGCAGAACCCATATAACCCATCACCGGGATTAAAATAATGTTTGCGGCAATGGTTAAAACAGCTCCAACTCCGGCAATCCAGGCTCCCATCCAGGTTTTGTCCGACAATTTGTACCAAAGCGACAGGTTAAAATAAATTCCCATAAATAAATTGGCCATTAAAACCGCCGGCACTACTTGTAATCCTGAATGATATTCTTCACCAATGATGATTTTAAAGACATCGATAAACAAGGTAATTCCCAAAAAAATGAGTAGTCCGAAGATGACAAAATACTTCATCACCTGGGCATAAATCAACCGTGAATCACTACTCTTTTGATGGCTGAAAAAGAATGGTTCGAACGAGTAACGAAAAGCCTGAATAAACATGTTCATCAGAATGGCGAGTTTGTAATTGGCACCGTAAATTCCAAGCTGTTCCATGGGTTTTTGGCTGGCAGGTATCAATTCAGGAATAAGGATTTTGTCGATGTTCTGGTTGACCATTCCGAAAATTCCAACCAACAGGATAGGGAAGGAGTACCAAAACATTTCGCGGAAAAGGACCCAGTCGAAAACCAGTTTTATCTTCCGGATTTCAGGTATAAGCATGATGAGCGTAATCAAGGAGGCCAGGAGATTAGCCACAAAAACATATCCTACACCAAATTCAGGATGATAGATTAAACTAACAAAACTTTCCGGATTGGATTTCAGAATATACGGACAAACTGTAAGGAAAAACACATTGAAGAAAATATTGAAAAAAATATTGACCATTTTAAGGGTGGCAAACCTGACAGCCTTTCCTTCGAGCCGTAAATTGGCAAACGGAATTGCAGTTCCGGCGTCTAAAGCAACAATTACAGCCAACCATTTAATGTATTGCTCGCTGTTCTGAAAATCTAAAAAACCTGCAATATTTCCGCTGAAAATAAAGGCAATCAGCACAAAAAGAATCGAACTACCGAAAAGAGAAAATACGCTGGTGGAGTATATTTTGTCGTTTTGCTGCGATTTGTTTGCAAACCTGAAAAAGCCGGTTTCCATACCAAAAGTCAGGATAACCAATAAAAAGGCGACATATGAATATAAATTGGTTACAACTCCATATTCTTCAGGAAGAAAAATACGCGAATAATACGGAACCAGCCACCAGTTCAGAAAACGGCCAATAATACTGCTCATACCATAAATGGCCGTTTCACCCGCAAGTTTTTTTAATGCGCCCACAATCCAGAAATTTTCGCCAAAGATACAAACCTAATTCTTTTACTATTATCAAAAATAGCGACGGAAGCCAATTGATTTTAAAATGTTTTATATTTGAACCCAGTTAAATCCTTTATCACCACAAAGAATGAATTTCAGACTATTCGCCGGGTTTGTTGTTATTTCCATATTCATCAGTTCTTTTTCCTGTTCAAATAAATCGAACCGCTCACGTAAACCTGCAGTGCAAATTACCATTGCATCGGTGCATAAAAATATCATTTATGGCGATGATATAAATATTGGCATTGCCGTTAAACTTAAAGATGGCGAGTTAAAAGAAACCAAGCTATTTGTTGATTCGGTTCTAGTCGCCAGTAGCAGTGAAACTGAGTTTACTTCGCACCTGAAAAAATTTAAAAATCTGGGAAAACATACCCTGAAAGCGGTGTCAGTTAAAACCGATGGAGTTGAGGGAATATATTATAAAACATTTGAAGTTTTATCGGATATTGTTCCTGAACAGCTTAGTTATGAAATAGTCCAAACGTATCCGCATAATCAAGATTTTTATACGGAGGGACTCGAATTTCATGACGGTTTTCTTTATGAAAGTACCGGTGAAAATAAAACTTCAGGCATTTACAAAACCAATCTTAAAACCGGTAAAATCCTTCAGTCGGTTAAACTTGCCGATCGTTATTTTGGAGAGGGAATTACCATTTTCAATAACCGCATTTTTCAGCTGACTTATAAAACAAAAATCGGTTTTGTGTATGAAAAAGAAAATATGGCATTGGTCGATAGTTTTCGTTTTGAATCGGTTGAAGGATGGGGAATGACTCACGATGAACAACATTTGATTATGAGCAACGGCACCAATGTGTTAACTTATATTAATCCTGTGACCTATAAAACTGTTAAAAAATTACAGGTTTACGATGATAAAGAACCTGTTTTATATCTGAATGAACTAGAATATTTTGAAGGCTATATTTTTGCCAATATTTATACCACCAATCTGATTGTAAAAATAGATCCGGCAACCGGAAAGGTGATTGCCAAAGCAAATCTTGATGGAATTCTTACCATGTCAAATCATGATAAACAGGTTGATGCGCTGAATGGAATAGCCATTGATCCGGCAACAAAAAGGATGTATGTTACCGGAAAATTTTATCCCAAACTATTCGAAATCAAATTGGTTAAAAAAGGGTAGGAGAGTCGCCGTAATGTATTTTACCCAAATGTTTGTACGCTAATTCAGTAACTTCCCTTCCGCGGGGTGTCCGTTTCATAAAGCCTTCCTTAATCAGAAAAGGTTCATAAACTTCTTCAATCGTTCCTGAATCTTCACCAACTGCTGTTGCAATGGTTGAAACACCAACTGGTCCGCCTTTAAACTTATCGATGATGGTGGTCAGTATTTTATTATCCATTTCGTCCAAACCAAATTTATCGATATTTAAAGCATCCAGCGAATACAAAGTGATATCCAAATCAATCTGACCATTTCCCTTTACCTGGGCAAAATCACGCACCCTTCGAAGCAAAGCATTTACAATTCGCGGTGTACCTCTACTCCTTGTTGCAATTTCTACGGCAGCCTGATCATCAATTTTTACATTCAGAATGTGTGCCGAGCGTTTGACAATTTTGGTCAGTATGTCCACATCATAGTATTCAAGATGTGATTTAATACCAAAACGGGCCCTCAGAGGACTCGTTAATAAACCGGAGCGTGTAGTTGCTCCAATTAAAGTAAAAGGGTTTAATTCGAGCTGTATGGAACGTGCACTGGGACCTTTATCAATCATGATATCGATCTTGTAATCTTCCATGGCCGAATACAAATATTCTTCAACAATCGGACTTAACCGATGAATTTCATCAATAAACAAAACGGCATTTGGTTCAAGATTGGTTAATAATCCAGCTAAATCGCCAGGTTTATCCAACACAGGCCCTGATGTTAACTTCAAGGAAACACCAAGTTCATTCGCTATAATATTTGAAAGAGTTGTTTTTCCGAGACCGGGAGGTCCGTGTAATAAAACGTGATCCAGAGCTTCACCGCGCATTTTGGCGGCTTTGACAAAAATTCTAAGGTTTTCAACAATTTTATTTTGACCACTGAAATCATCAAATTCCAATGGACGCAACTGTTTATCTATCTCATTTTCATTTTCCGAAAGTGATTCATCCCTGAAATCGAAATGTTCGTTCATGCTTAGCTATTATTCCAGCCAAAAGTAAAGAAATAAAACTTGAAGATTTGTAAAATACACAGGTTTAATCAGGATGGAATGTTTAACTCGAAAAAGATTGCATTTAGCTTATCAATATCAAATGGTTTTGCCATAAACTCATCCATTCCGAATGAAATGCATTTATCCCTATCATTGTCCATAGTATTTGCGGTAAGCGCAATAATTGGGGTCCTTTTTTTAATATTGTCTCTTTTTTCTATTTCCCTGATTTTAACAGTTGCTTCAATACCATCCATTACCGGCATCATAATATCCATTAAAATCACATCAAATTTTCTTTCACAAAATCGTTCAATTGCTTCACCTCCATGGTTGGCAATAATAACTTCGTGGTTGTATCTTTTTAAACTAAACGTTACTATACGTTGATTTAACAGATTATCCTCCACCAATAATATGCTCAGTCTCTCATCCATACTCTGCTTTCTATTCGAACTATATTATATATTCTTAATTTAACTAAAAGGAAACCCCCAAAATAAACATTTTTAATTTCAATTTTCAAATTAACTATTAGCATTATTATATTTGAAATTAAACTATAAAAAATGCATATGATAATGTCCTGTTAATTGGCCTAATATCTTTTTTATTTTTTACTTGTTTTTGTGTCAAAGGTTTTTTTATTTTCTTTTGTGAACTGGATATTAACAGCCCAAAACTTTGATTTTAAAGATACTCTATTTTATAATAACAATTGTTGATTTTAAAAATTCTTGATAACTAAGTATAGTGATTTTTTTATTTTGCTGTTCAAATGTTGACTAAATAGATTTGATTAAATCTTCTTGCAGGAAATAAAAAAAATATCTATTACACATTTCATTGAATATCTTTGCCTTTATTTTTTGATTTTTACTTCAATTTTATAAACATCATTTGTGTTTCAATGTTTAAATCAAAGAAATGTAAGTGTTTAGAATTGAATTTATTATAAATATGGAAAAAAGCTATAAACAGTTTGTTGATAAACTAAATTCCTATATCAGGAAGTTTTACCTTTATCAGTTAATAAGGGGAATTATACTCTTTATTATACTGTTATTGGTTTACTATAGCTTTATTTCAGGTCTTGAATACTTCAGTTATTTTGATCCTATAGTCAAATCTGCAATTTTACTTATTACAATTTTACTAACTCTTTTTATATTTTTTTTCTTTTTACTTATACCTCTAACCAAACTTTTTGGCGTTGGAAAAAGACTTTCTTATTACGATGTTTCTTCTCAGTTGCAAAAAACATATCCTGAAATCAGAGACAGACTCATTAATATTGTTGAATTGGCAAATACAACGGATTCCTTTTATTCGAGCCATTTACAACAAGCCAGTATTGATCAGAAAATTAGCGAATTGAAAATATTCAGATTTTCTGAAGCCATCAGGTTTAAAGATTTGAAATTTATTTTTGTTGTATTTGTTGGTATTGTGCTGCTCTTTACCGGTTTGTTTATCGCATCTCCTGACTATTTTACTGAAAGTTCAGTCAGGTTAATTCATTTTCAACAGAAATTCGAAAAGCCGGCACCTTTTACTTTTGAGCTTTTAAATTCAGACCTGGAAATTGTAACCGGAGAATCTATTGAATTGAAATTACGTTGCAGTGGAAAAGAGATACCGGTAATGATGTATGTAGATATAAGTGGTAATCGTTTTATGATGTCGAAGGAAGCTGATTTATTTAGCTATAAAATTGAAAACGTGAATAGTTCTGTTTCAATCTTATTTACCGACAAAAAATACCTATCAGAAATATACCGGATTACGGTATTAAATAAGCCATTTATTAACTCCTTTAGCATTGAAATTACTCCTCCTTCATACACAAATATTGAAAAAGAAATACTTCAGAATATTGGAGATTTAAAAGTAGTTGCCGGATCAACTGTTAAATGGATAATCAAAGCAGTTGATACCGACAGTTTATTTTTGCTTTTTAATGACAGTAGCCATGTAACTGCAAAACAGACAGGAAATTCATTTGAAGTAAGTAAAAGCATTATTGGAGATGTTGATTATAGTATTCACATCAAGAATGCGAAACTGGAAAATGAGAACAGCCTGGTCTATAAAATTCAAACTATTTCAGATTTATTTCCTGAAATAAAAGTAGTGCAGGTTCGGGATTCCGTCGATTTTAAGACATTTCATTTTAAAGGTAATATTATTGATGATTATGGTTTTAATCAGCTCGACTTCAATATAGGTATTGAAGGGAAGGATAGTTTAATCAGTATTCCGTTTACTCCTTCTATTTTAAATCAGGATTTTTATTATTCATTTAATTTTGAAACAGTTAAAAGCCTTGGAAAATCGTTCAGGTATTATTTTTCGGTATCCGATAATGATATAATTAATCATTTTAAGCGATCTATTAGTGAAACTTTTACATTCAGTTTTCCGGATTATCAGGAGATTTTAGCCAAAGAAAATACTGATTTAAATTCAATTGATAAGCTCTTCGAAAAGAGTTTAAAACTTACGAAAGAACTTCAAAATGAATTTGAGAACTTTAAAATGAAGCAAATCAATTCGGAATTATCGGAATGGGAAAAATTTCAGACCGTAAAGGATATTATGGCAAAAAAGACTGAACTGGAAAATGTTCTGAATCAGATCAGTCAGCAAAATAAGGATGCTAATAATTTTACAAATTCATTTTCGGAGGAGAAACAGGACATTTTAAAGAAACAACAGGAAATAGAAGAATTGTTGAACGAAGTTTTTAGTGATGATTTAAAGAAACTTTTTGATGAATTTAATGAACTGGCTAAGCAGTTTGACCTAAAGAAATTTGATCAACTTTCGAATCAGTTGGATTCAAAAATTGAGGATCTTTCAAAGCAGTTAGATAAAAATATGCAATTACTGAAGAAAATGAAGGTTGAACAAAAGGTTGAAAGAATACTTCAGGAACTTCAAAAAATGTCTGATTCTGAGAAATCAGTTATAGAGATGCTGGACAATAGTCCTGATATTAAACGTATTAATGAAATAGAGAAGGAAAATTCGTTACTTTTAGAGAATATAGAAAAGGATTACCAGCAAACTCTTGAATTAAATAAGGCACTTCAAAAGCCTTTTAATTTTTTCAACTTTGATCAAGAATTTTCAGAAATAAAAAAGAATTACAGCAAAGTTCTAAATGAAGCTGAGAAAGGTAATAAACGTAAAACTGCTTCGGAAGTAGAGAATAATACTAAAAGCCTTGATCAACTTGTTTTTGCAATGGATCAAATGCTTAAAAAAGATAATAAAAAACAGAATGAAGCGAATATAGAGGATTTAAAACAGATTCTTGATAATTTGATTTTGGTTTCTTTTGATCAGGAAAAGGTTTTAATTAAGCTTACAAATATTGATTATAATAATCCCGTAATCAACGAATTAAAAGTAAAGCAAAAAAATCTGGGAGGTCAGGTTGAGTTTATCATGGATTCGCTGTATGCTTTATCAAAGCGCACTCCTGAAATAAGTTCTGTTATCAATAATGAAATGCTGGCTCTTAAAACCAACACCAATTCTTCGTATGAGCATTTGGAATCCGGAAATATTGGTGGATCGCGAATGTATCAACAGTATTCTATAACAGCCTCCAATAATTTAGCTTTATTTTTAAGTGAAGCTCTTGAAAATATTAAAAAACTGCAAAATAGTGCTGGTGAAGGTGATGAAGATTGTGATAAACCAGGAGGCAAAGGCTCGAAACCTGGAATGAAAAGTTTGAAGGACAGTCAGAATTCTATAAAAGATCAGTTGCAGCAGATGATTGATCAAATGAAAAAAGGTGAATTGGGTAAATTAGGCAAAAGTATTGGTCAAACAATTGCGCAACAGGAAATTATGCAGCAATTGATTAGGGAGATGTTAAATGGAGGTTCAATGGGGACTAAAGCTCAGGAACAGTTAAAAGCGATTGATCAGCTATTGGAACAATCGAGGAAAGATCTTATTAACCGTAACATAAGTACCGAATTAATCAACCGGCAAAATATGATTTTATCTAAACTGCTTGACGCCGAAAAGTCGGAGATTGAACGCGATTTTGAGGATAAACGCGAATCGAAAACAGCTATTGATATCAGAAAGGGAAACCCGGAAGGTTATTTCGAGTATAATAATGTTTTAAAGAATGAAAATGAGAAGATCAAAAGGAATAATTATAAGTTGCGATCTTTTTACGATCAAAAATACAATCAGTTTATAAACAAGATAAAGGATTAATTTTGGAACGACTGTTAGTCATATCTTCAAGTCTTAGTAATATTGGGAAAGTTAGGCTGTTTTTGGAAGAGATTTTTACTGAATCGAATCTGAATCAATCTTATTTTAATCCGGTTTTTTTAGGGTTAAGTGAGGCCTTGACTAACTCAATTGTTCATGGCAATAAGTTGAATGCCTCAAAAAAAGTGAGTATTGAAGTGAATTGTTTAAATGAGGAACTATTCATTGAAATTACAGATGAAGGAGATGGCTTTTGGATAGATTGTTTAAAAGATCCTACCTGTTTGGAAAACCTGAAAAAAGAGAATGGGAGAGGAATTTTTCTGATCCGTCATTATGCTGATGAAGTTGATTATTTTGATGGTGGTAGAAAAGTGAGGATTAAATACAATTTAAATTGATGAGTATAATTTTTTTTAATGAAGATGTTCCTTTGCCTAAGTTGAAGAAGAGGAAACTGATAAGTTGGATAAAAAATGTAATACAATCGGAAGGAATGAAAGTCGGGGAAATTTCATTCATTTTTTGCTCCGACAATTATTTATTGGAAGTCAATAAAAAGTATCTGGATCATGATTATTTTACTGACATTATCACTTTTGATTATGTTGAAGGAATTGTAATTCAAGGTGATATTTTTATCAGTGTGGACCGCGTAAAGGAAAATTCAGTGACGTTTAAAACACGTTTTGAAGATGAGATTCATCGGATATTAGTTCATGGGATTTTACATTTATTGGGCTATAAGGATAAGTTAAAAAAAGATAAGAGTTTAATGACATCCAAGGAAGATTTATATCTTAATGTGTTGTAAATAAATTAATTAATAGGTTTAATAATTATATGTTACCAATATACGATGTAATTGTGGTTGGAGGAGGTCATGCGGGGTGTGAAGCTGCATGTGCTGCGGCAAATTTGGGTTCAAAAACATTGTTAATTACAATGGATATGACCAAATATGCTCAGATGTCGTGTAATCCGGCGATGGGAGGAATTGCCAAGGGACAAATTGTTCGTGAAATAGATGCGCTTGGTGGATTTTCAGGCATTGTGACTGATCGTTCAAGTATACAGTTTCGAATGCTGAATCAGTCTAAAGGACCTGCAATGTGGAGTCCAAGGGCTCAGTGCGACCGGTTTCGCTTTACTGAAAATTGGCGTAACATATTGGAAAATACCAATAATTTAGATTTGTGGCAAGATTCTGTTATTTCATTGCATATTACAGATAATCAAGTACATGGCGTTAAAACTAAAATTGGCGTCGATTTTTATTCTAAGTCGGTTATTTTAACCAATGGCACTTTCCTGAATGGCCTTATGCACATTGGTAAATCGCAGGTTGAGGGAGGAAGAATTGGAGAAAATGCTTCCTATCATATTTCAGATCAACTGTCTAACCTTGGTTTTAGAACCGGACGATTAAAAACCGGAACTCCGGTTCGCATTGATGGTCGATCCATTGATTTTTCTAAATTGCTGGAGCAGGAAGGTGACGAGAATGTTCAAAAGTTCTCTTTTCTTCCGGAAATTAAAACTTCTTTGAAGCAGAAAAGTTGCTGGATCACCTATACAAACGAAAAAGTGCATTCTATTTTGGAAGAAGGATTTGCTGATTCTCCCATGTATAATGGGACGATTGTTGGAACTGGTCCACGTTATTGTCCTAGTATCGAATCAAAAATTGTAACTTTTGCTGAAAGGACATCTCATCAGTTATTTCTTGAGCCTGAAGGTGAGTCTACAATTGAGTATTATTTGAATGGTTTTTCTTCTTCTTTACCTTGGGACATACAGTTACGATCCCTCAAAGAAGTTCCGGGTTTGGAGAATGTTAGGATTTTCCGGCCAGGTTATGCCATTGAATATGATTATTTTGATCCCACTCAGCTAACTCATTCTCTGGAAACCAAATTGATTAAAAATCTTTTCTTTTCTGGTCAAATTAATGGGACGACTGGTTATGAAGAGGCGGCTGCCCAAGGTTTAGTAGCCGGAATTAATGCCCATCAAAATGTTCATGGATTACAAGCTTTTGTATTGAAAAGGGATGAAGCTTATATTGGGGTTTTGGTGGACGATTTAGTAACCAAAGGTGTGGATGAGCCTTATCGTATGTTTACCTCCCGGGCTGAATACAGGATTTTGTTACGTCAGGATAATGCTGATTTTAGACTAACCGAAAGAGCATATGAACTCGGTTTGGCAGGAAAAGACAGGATGGTTTTAATGTTGGAGAAGAAAAATGCAGTTGAAAGTATCATAGAATTTGTGACTAATTTTTCAATTAAGCCACAATATATTGATCATATTTTAGCATTGAAGGGATCTGCAATTCTTAAACAGGGTGTAAAATTAATCGATGTTATTTTGCGTCCGCAAATTTCCATTTTTGATTTGACTGAAGAAATTACTCCCTTTAAGTCATTTCTGAAGGATATTCCGGCGGATCGTTTTACTGAAATTTTGGAGTCTGCTGAGATTGCCATTAAGTATTCGGGGTATATAGATCGGGAAAAATTGGTAGCAGATAAGTTCAAAAGGTTAGAGAATATTAGTATTGACGGACGGTTTGATTACCATAAAATAGCAACAATAAGCACTGAGGCAAGGCAGAAACTTTCCGAAATTCAACCTGAAACAATTGGGCAGGCAAGCCGGATTAGTGGAGTTAGCCCTTCAGATATTAATGTGTTGCTTGTATTACTTGGTCGTTAATGTTCCACGTGGAACTGAAAAATACTACTATGGATCTTAAAAGTTTTGTTCGTACTATTGAGAATTACCCGATTGAAGGTATCAGTTTTAAAGATATTACAACCCTTTTGAAGGACCCGGTGGCTTTTAAAAATGTTGTGGATCAAATTTCTGAATTTTATAGGGACAAAGGGATTACAAAAATTGTTTCACTTGAGTCTAGAGGTTTTATTGTTGGTGGGGCAGTGGCTTATTGTATAAATGCCGGTTTTGTTCCTATTCGAAAAAAGGGAAAATTGCCCGCCCAAGTGGTTAAAGAATCGTATGAATTGGAATATGGAGTGGATACAATTGAAATGCACATTGATGCATTAAATGAAAATGACGTCGTACTGATTCATGATGATTTGTTGGCAACCGGTGGCACGGCTCTCGCGGCACTCAATTTGGTGAAGCAAATGAATGTCAAACACATTTATTTCTCCTTCATATGCGATTTAACCTTTATTCAGACTGAAAAAAAGAGAGAATTAGCCCTTTACGAAACCCATTCAGTTATTCAATATTAGTTAGCTCAAAATTGAATCTTTCCGATGGCTTTGAAAAATCTTGAATATTTAAAATCTTTGGTTTCTGTCTTACCTGACCAACCAGGGATTTATCAGTATTTCGATTCGTTGGGAAAAATCGTTTATGTTGGGAAAGCTAAAAATTTAAAGAAAAGAGTTTCTTCCTATTTTAACAAAAATCAGCAGAACCGGAAAACGGCTTTACTTGTCAGAAGTATCGCCGAGATCAGGCACCTGGTTGTTGAAACCGAGCAGGACGCCTTGCTGCTTGAAAACAACCTCATAAAAAAGTACCAACCCAGATATAATATCCGGCTAAAGGATGATAAAACCTATCCGTGGATCGTTATTAAAAACGAACCTTTCCCCAGGGTATTTCAAACCAGAAATGTGATCCGTGACGGTTCAACCTATTTCGGTCCATATACTTCTATTTTAACTGTTCGGATGTTGCTCGACCTTTTTCGCAAGCTATTCAAATTACGAAATTGTAAATTGAATTTGTCAGAAGAAAATATTCGTCAAAAGAAATTCAAGGTTTGTTTAGAATATCATATCGGAAATTGCAATGCTCCATGTGTTGGCAAAATTGAACTTGACCAATACCAGAAAAGTATTGATCAGATAAAGGAGATATTGAAGGGCAACATTACTGGCGTAATCAAATATCTCAAGGATTTAATGCGGCAGTATTCAGTTGAAATGAAGTTTGAGGATGCTGCAAACGTAAAAGAAAAGCTTGATTTACTCGAGAAATTTCAATCTCGCTCAACAGTGGTCAGCAATACCATCAGTGATGTGGACGTTTTCACTATTGATGTTGATGAGACTTTTGCTTACGTGAATTATCTTAAAATCATTCGGGGTGCGATTATGCAGACCTACACCATGGAGATAAAGAAAGTTTTAGATGAATCGCCTGAGGAACTTTTGGAATTTGCCATTGTGGATATCAGGCAGAAAATTTTCAGTAATGCAAAAGAGATTTTGGTTCCGCTTAAATTAGATATCCAGTTGGAAGGTGTTAAAATACAAATACCGAAGCAGGGGGATAAAAAGAAGCTTCTTGAACTTTCAGAGCGTAATGCAAAATATTTCCGGATTGAGAAGATGAAACATCAGGTTGTTTCAAGAACTGAAAAGAATGCATCGCGCATTTTGGAAACCATGCAAAAAGATCTTCAGCTTAAAGTTCAACCCGTGCACATAGAATGTTTCGACAACAGTAATCTGCAGGGAACAAATCCGGTTTCGTCGTGTGTGGTTTTTAAAAATACGCGTCCATCAAAAAAAGATTACCGCCATTTCAATGTCAAATCAGTTGAGGGTCCAAATGATTTTGCTTCGATGGAAGAGGTGGTTTTCCGGAGGTATAAACGATTAACTGAAGAAGAACAATCGTTACCGCAACTGATCGTTATCGATGGAGGAAAGGGGCAGTTGAGCGCAGCTTTAAATGCTTTGGAAAAACTTGATCTTCGCGGAAAGATTTCTATCATAGGAATTGCAAAACGATTGGAAGAAATTTATTTCCCTGAAGATTCTGTTCCATTGTATTTGGATAAAAATTCGGAGACCTTAAAAATTATTCAGCAGTTGCGTGATGAGGCGCATAGGTTTGGTATTACTTTTCACCGAAACAAACGATCAGGAGATTTTGTAAAATCTGAACTGGAAAACATTTCCGGAATAGGAGAGAAGACGATAACTGCCCTTCTGAAGCATTTTAAAAGCGTTGAGAACATGAAAAAACACAGCTACAAGGAGGTGGCCGATGAAATAGGCGATTCTAAAGCACGTTTAGTCTTTGATTTTTATAAGCTAACTGTCTGAAATAAATTAGTTTAATTGGCATTTTATTTGAACTTAAAGCTTTACTTTCCGGAACTGAAATAGGTTAATTTCTATACTTTTCTTCACCTTCGAGTAATCCAAGGTAAGATTGATATCTGCTCAGTGCAATTTTTCCTTCTTCAACCGATTTTTTTACCGCACAATGAGGTTCATGGGTGTGTGTGCAATTATAGTACTGACATTCGTTAAGCAGTTTGAATATTTCGGGAAAATAGTGTGAAATTTCTTCCTTCTCCATTTCCAGCACTCCAAAACCTTTTATGCCGGGCGTGTCGATAATAAAACCGCCGAATTCAAATTCATACATTTCGGAGTTGGTAGTGGTATGTTTTCCTGAATAATGGGCTTCAGAAATTTCACCGGTTTTTAAATTTCCAAAGGGATGAAGAATATTGATGATTGTTGATTTTCCAACACCTGAGTGACCTGAAAATACATTTGTTTTATTGGCCATCATCGATTTTAGATCGTCAATTCCTAGATTCATTTTTGCCGAAATCTTAAGACATAGATATCCTGCATTTTCATAAATTTTGATTAATGAATTCATTAAAGCAGTTTGTTCTTCATTGAAAAGATCAATTTTATTGAAAATTACATGACAGGGGATTCTGTATGCCTCAGCAGATACCAGAAAACGGTCGATGAAAGTGGTGGTTGTTACCGGAAATTGAATGGTAACGATCAAAAAAGCCTGATCAATGTTTGCTGCAATAATGTGGGATTCTTTGGATAGATTCGGTGACTTACGAATAATGTAGTTTTTTCGTGGAAATATCTTTGAAATGAGACCGACTGAGAGGCCATCAGCATTGTTATCTTCTTTTTTTTCAGTTAATTCAACCTGATCTCCGACAGCTATTGGATTGGTACTTCTAATGCCCTTAAGCCGTAAATTACCTTTTATTCTGCATTCAATAAAATTTCCTTCTTCTGTTTTTACCGTGTACCAACTACCGGTTGATTTAATGACAATACCTTTTTTCAATGTATATTTTCTCTTTAATTTTATTCGTTATACTTTAGCAACTCGTTTATTATGAACCAAAAGTAGTAAAAATTGTGAAACGGATTTTAAGCTATAACGTTAATGGCATTCGGTCGGCTTTGGGTAAGGGATTAATTGATTTTTTAACTAAGGTTGATCCTGATATTATTTGTTTTCAGGAGACAAAAGCTCAGCCAGGGCAAATGCAGGAAGTTGATTTTGAAAAACTGGGATATTTCTGTTATGCTCATTCTGCTGTTAAATTTGGGTATAGCGGAGTTGCAATTTTTACCAGGCAGAAACCCGATCGAGTTGTTTTTGGCATGGGTGATTCAAAGTACGATGTTGAAGGTCGCGTAATCAGAGCTGACTTTGGTGATGTCTCGGTGATTAGTGTTTATTTTCCTTCAGGTACGACAGGAGGGATGAGGCAGGAGTATAAAATGGGTTTTCTAACAGACTTTCACCGTTATCTGAATGAGCTTAAACAAACACGGCCGAAGCTGATTATTTCTGGTGATTATAATATTTGCAGGCTTTGGATTGATATTCATAATCCTGAAAAACAACAGAATACCTCTGGTTTTTTGCCTGAAGAGCGTGAGTGGTTCGCCAGATTTGTTGAAGATGGATATATTGATAGCTTTAGGGAAACTAATACTGAACCACATCAATATTCATGGTGGAGTTACAGAGCGGGTGCCCGAAAAAACAACAAGGGCTGGCGCATTGATTATCACATGGTTACTAGTGTTTTAAAAGATAAAATACTGAATGCAACAATTATACCTTCAGCAGTTCACTCCGATCATTGTCCGGTTTTAGTAGATATGGATTTTTGAGATGCATTACTTTTTAATTATTTTTTGCTTGTTGGTTTTTCAGTTTTCTGCAGGTGCCAAATCGCTGAAAAAATTTTTGGAATTAAAAAAGGATAGTAACTACATTGAGAGCTATACGAATGATCTGATCTTGAGAGTATATTCAGGTGAGAAAACACATTCTCTTGAGTTGAGTGATCTGAATTCTCCCTATCATTTGAAATATCTTCCGAATGGCTATTTTAATTTGGGTGCCGGTTTTAGTTACAAATCGGTTGGAATTAGTCTTGCTACAAAAGTTCCTGTTTTTTTGAACCGAAGCTATAGGCATGGCGATACGAAACGGTTTGGAATTCAGTATTACCTTTATTCGGGTAAATTTTCAATTGATGTTTTGACCTCTTTTTCAAAGGGATATTACCTCTCCAAAAGTTATTCTCATTTGGCTTCTTACACAAAGGAAAAAGAATATCAGCGACCTGATTTGGCATCAGCCAATTTCGGTATTTCTGTCAATTATATCTTTAACAATTCCCGTTTTTCATATAAAGCGGCCTTTAGCGATACTGAAAAGCAGAAGAAAAATGCAGGATCGTTGATTGTTGGAGGAAGTGTTTTTTCTTATCAGACCATTGCAGACTCCTCTTTTGTTCCACGTGAAATCAAAGCAGAATTTTTTCAAAAATCCAGAGACGTTTCAAAATCAGGGGTATGGGCTTTCAATGGTAATGTTGGGTATGCCTATTCATTTATATTCCTGAAAAATGGCATTTTTACAATGACGTATATCTTGGGATCTGGAATTCAGGATAATTCGTTTGAACGGGAAATTGCTTCGGATGTTAATCGGTGGCGTTTCAGTATGAACCATACCGGACGGGTGGGGGTGGGCTATCGCTTTAACAGATACTACGCTCGACTGGGAATTATTCGGTCAACTCAATATACTAATCTTAAATACAATGATTTAGGGATTGGAAACGGAACCAATTTTATGCAGGTTTCACTTGGCAAGAGAATATCGGTTGGTAAAAAAAGCAAAGGCCTTCAAAATTGAAAGCCTTTGTTATTATGATTGTTCGATTTATTCCCAATTCAGAATTATTTTTCCGCAATTACCCTCTTCCATGATTTGGAAAGCTTTCAGAAAATCATCGGCAGGAAAACGATGAGTGATTACCGGACTAATATCCAGGCCATGTGAAAGCATCATTTCCATCTGGTACCAGGTTTCGTACATTTCACGTCCATATATTCCTTTAAGGGTCAGTCCTTTAAATATTAATTTGCTCCAGTTTAATTGGGTTGATGAAGGTAAAAGCCCTAGTAGTGAAACTTTACCGCCATTGTACATATTTTCCACCATATCGCTAAAAGCTGTTGCCGATCCACTGCACTCCAGACCAATGTCGAACCCACCAACCATACCAAGCGATTTCATGGCATCTTTGATGCTTTCTTCACGTGGATCAATAACTTTAGTCGCTCCCATTTTAAGTGCCAGATTTCGGCGATATTCGCTCAAATCGGTACCAACAATGTATCGGGCTCCGGCGTATTTGCAAACAGCTGTGGCCATTGCTCCGATTGGACCTCCAATTCCAGTGATCAGTACATCTTCTCCGAGCAAAGGGAATGAGAGTGCGGTGTGTGTGGCATTTCCCAACGGATCCATTACCGACATAAGATCGTCTGAAATGCGTTCATCCACTTTCAAAACGTTTGAGGCGGGTACCGAAACATATTCGGCGAAACCTCCGTCACGGGTAACGCCAATCCCAATGGTATGATCGCAGATGTGTTGACGGCCACGACGGCAGTTACGGCAAAATCCGCATGAAATATGACCTTCGACCGTTACACGCTCGCCCAGTTCAATGCGGGAAACTTCAGATCCACGTTCAACAACAGTGCCCATATACTCGTGGCCAATAACCAGTGGAGTTTTTATTGTGTTTTGCGCCCATTCGTCCCATTTATAAATATGGAGATCTGTTCCACAAATGGCTGATTTTTTAACCTTTATCAGAACATCATTCGGGCCAACTACTGGCATTGGAACATCGGCCATCCAGATTCCTTTTTCAGGCTTGATTTTTACTATAGCTTTCATATATATATGTTTGAGTAAAGGATGCAATATTAAGCTGATCGCCGTTTAAAAGAAAGAATGAAAATCATGTTTGACCGGTTCTTTCCATGCTTTTCGTAAATGCGAAGGCCGCGGATAATTGTTTTACCTGCGGCCTTCCATTATGTTTCACTTTTAATAAACTTATTTTTCCTTTTCCCAAATCGATTTTAATGGATAAATCTCCAATTTTTCGACCAGTAATTCGCCTCCCGTATTGAATAAATAGAGTCCGTTTGCGTTTTCCGTTGGTGAAAAACATGAACTCATTACCACTTTACCTTCGTTGGCAAAGATTTCAATTGAACTTCTGTCGATCAGGATTTCAAGCTTCAGGATACCATCAACAGGCTCTACGATAGCAGATTTAGCCATGCAACTAAGCGTTTTGGTTTTTACATTATACATGATTTCGGTTCCGCTGTCAGTTTTATCCAGACGGACTACAAATCCAAAACTATCGGCTGTTTTTATTTTAAAGCTTCCAATAATGTGCATGCAATCTCCTTTAATTCCCCGGGTCGGGTTTTTATTGAGGCCGGGAATCAAATTCTCATTTTCCCATTTCTCCCCTTTCTCATGCAGCAGTTCAATTTCTTTTATTGGTTTGCGAACCAGTTTGATCCCTTCAGTGAATTTTTTAAGCGACAACTCACAGGGAAACGTCATTTGACCATTAAATGGCATTTCCTTAAATTCTCCGCCTTTCATCCAGGCAATCTGTATCGTTCTTCCATCAGCTTCAGGAATATTGCTCCAGGTTTGGGTGGCATAATAGTTGGCGCCAAAATCACCTGGCAATTTAGGCGATTCGGATACAAACTTTTCGCCGTTGAATGATCCGACCACATAGCTGCCATCGCCATCGAACAAAACCCATTTTTTATCGTCCGATCTGCGGTTAATCGATAGTTCAACCAAATCAGGACATTCAAAGAAGCCGGGCAAGTGACTTTTAAAATCCCAGTTGACCAGATTTTTAGATGTATAAAATGAAACTCCTTTTTGCCTGTCGTCGTTACCTGGTTTGCGGTACAATACCATGACATACTGTTTGCTGGCTTCGTGCCAAAACACTTTAGGGTCGCGGGCATCATCGGTTTCGTCAAAAGCAATAAGTGGATTTTTCTCGTATTTTAACCAGGTTCTGCCTTTATCGTTGCTGTATGCCAGTCGTTGTCCGCATTTCTGGCTGGTATAAAACAGCAATATAGTTTTTTCTTCGCCTTTTTGTAATCCGGTAAGGTTATTGTCGTCGATTAAACCGCAACCTGAAAAAGCGGTACAGAGTTCTTTGTCTTTCGATTCGTTGTCGGGAAACAAGGCAATGGGCAGATGCTCCCAATTAACCAGATCGGTGCTGATTGCATGGCCCCAGTGCATAAATCCCCATTCATTTCCGAAAGGATTGTGTTGGTAAAACAGATGATACTCACCTTTGTAAAAGACCAGGCCATTCGGATCGTTATGCCAGTTTTTTTCAGGAGTAAAATGAAACTGAGGACGATACAGCTCATTATAAATTTTCACTGGTTTGTCTGCAAAAACAGTCAGAGAGGCGAGGGAAAAAATGAGAATCAAAAAAGTAAACTTCATGGTTTGATTGTTATTGAGAATGTTATACAGGCAAATATAGATTAAAATTGCTATTAATTCGGTTACATTTGAAATCGAATTAACCTGAAATTCGGCCATTTTAAGTATAAACGGTAGCTTGTTTTCTTTATTTATGATTTAAAATTAGATTTGTGAATTGTAAACTGTTAGGCAATAACGTAGTTGTAAAATGAGGGAAAAACTAATTGTACTATTATTCTTGATTGGCTGGATGGTGAGTTACGGGAAGGAATCACGGAAAAATGATCGTATTAAGTTACCTCCTGCAGTATGTTATGCATCGCCCGAAGCCTATCATTCCTTTATAAAACCCCGGGCCATAAATTCTGAAAGGCTGAAATCAGGTTTATTAAAAACAGCGACCATTGAAGTGAGCTACTTTGGCTTTACACCTGAACAGCAAAATGCATTTCAATATGCGGTTGATATCTGGAAAAATCTGGTTTATTCACCGGTTCCGATTCGGGTAAAAGCTAGTATGCTTAGTCTTAATTTGAATACTTTAGGAAAGTGCGGACCGTCTGATTATATCAAAAATTTCAATTCAACACAGATTTGGAATTGTTACTATCCGGTGGCATTGGCTGAGAAAATGCTGGGCGAAGAAGTCAACTCAATCACTGAATATGACCTGAATGCCACTTTCAACAAAGATATTCCGAACTGGTATTTCGGTACCGACGGCAAAACTCCGGGTACAAAGTATGATTTTGTCTCCACTGTTTTGCATGAATTGACCCATGGGCTGGGTTTTACCGGATATTTTTACACCGATCGGGGAAGAGGCGGATATGGCGACGATGGATTTTCTGCCGCTTTTGACCAGTTCGTCAAAAATAAAACCGGAGTTCGACTAGTGAATACCACTGTTTTCAAAAATCCATCCGTTGAGTTGTATCAGAACTTAACCTCCAATTGGCTTGAGTTTGATACCAAAATGCCAGATGGTAAATTTCCCCGGCTTTATGCGCCGACCACCTGGGATACAGGATCGAGCCTTTATCATCTCGACGACAACAGTTATCCTGTTAGTGATCCGAATTCACTAATGACACCGTTTGCCGGGAAAGGAGAAGCCGTTCACGATCCGGGGCCCAATTCATTGGCCATGATGTACGATATGGGTTGGAAAACAATTTCAATCTGGCACAAACAGGTTAAAGATGTTGAATTCATTTCTGCTTTAGATCCAATCAGAATTGAGGCCAGTATCGATGGTGATTACGACCTTGATTCGACCAGAACCTACCTGTATTATTTATCGGGCAAGTTTTCGAAAACTGATTCAGTGCTTTTAAAGGCTACCAGCGTACCAACAGTTTTTAATGCTCAGCTCCCTACTTCGCTTAGTGGCGAAGTCCGATATTATTTTTCGGCATCCAGCGTTAATAAAAAGAGATATTATTTCCCGTCCAATGCCCCTGTGCGTTATTTAAGTTTCAAAATTGGGCCCGATAAGGATGCTCCAGTTTTGACTCACGATCCGGTAAAATACATGCTAACCTCCAGTTTGTCGGCGAAAATTGAGGTAGTAGCCACTGATAATATGGGAATAAAGACTGTTAATCTGGAATATTTTGTAAATGGCGGATTGATAAAAACGCTCCCATTAACGCTTGATACGAATGATTTGTATTCCGGGAACCTGGTTTTTCCTGAAGGTTCGGTAAAGGATGGAGACAAGGTACAATACCGGGTTGTGGCGGTTGATGTTTCCTCTCAACCGAATATCGGAAGATTGCCGTTAAGCGGGTACAATACTTTTTACATTCTGGCCATGCAAAAACCTGTGGACAAGTATGCTAATAATTTCAATACAGAAACTCTCGATTTCATCAGTTCCGATTTTACAGTCAGTACAGTCACTGGTTTTGATAGTCCGGCTTTAAATACAGCGCATCCATATTTAAGTCCGGATACCGACGAAATGAATTTCAATTTTACCAGCCTGCTGAAATATCCGGTTATCCTGAAAACAGGTAGTAAAATGACATTCGATGAAATTGTTTTGGTTGAACCTGGCGAACCCGGCACCAAATTTGGTGACGAAGAATTTTGGGATTATGTGATTGTTGAAGGTTCGAAAGACGAAGGAATCACCTGGAAACCTTTCCTTGACGGATATGACAGCAATTCGCAGAAATCGTGGTACGATTTGTTCAACAGTAAAATGTCGGGGCAAAACAGTACCGCAGTACCAACCAAGGATTTGTTTGTAAAACGTGAAATAAACCTGCTGGCCAATGGAAATTTTATTGCCGGAGATACGGTTCAGATCAGGTTTCGTTTGTTTTCTGACCCCTATTCTCATGGCTGGGGATGGATGATTGACAACCTGGTTATTCAGGATTTTGGCACTGCTGTCAGCCCAACACTTTTATCTTCAGGAGAAGTTATTTTCTTTCCAAATCCCGCATCCGGGCAATTAAATATTCAGTTTCAGACTAAAAATACCATTGAAAAACTGTTGCTGAAAGCCTATAATTCATCGGGAATGCTGGTATTCAATCAAGCCGTTTCGGTAGGTTCTAACCACTTCCAGACGAATGTTGACGTGCATAATTTCAGATCGGGACTTTATCTTTTTGTTATTGAACCTGAAAACGGACTACCGGTTACACGGAAAATTCTGATTGAATAGGAAAGTTAAAACAGGATTGATCAGATTAACCTGAGTTAGATAGATGACTCAATCTTTCGCTTTATAAATACGGCAATAAAATTATTGGCAAATGGGTTTCTCTTATGTAACTACTTTTTTGAAGGCCGATTCTGTTCCCCGCCTGCCGCGGCTACCGTGTACCCACAAATTCAAATGCTCCGAGCCTACGGCTCTCATTGGGTTTGTGGTGACAATTCGTATGTACGGAATAAATTCCATCCCTACAATATGAAGCGAACCTACGGTTCTTATGTGTAAATCCCGTAGGGATGATCCATGTTGTAGCCTCTAATCCGGGGACATAGATCGATTAAATTTCAAAGAGTTCCGTACCTGCCCGACAAGCCTTCGCAGGCGGAGGAACGGAACATCATTGGAGGTATTTAACCCGAAAAAGATATGGGTACACCGTAGCTGCGGCAGGCAGGCGTCCGAAAGAAGGCTTTTGCTTGAAAACACTTTCACGCGGACGGTTTCCTTTATTATCCATTCCGACCCAGGCTTCGACGTGAGCTCAGCCGAACGGCGACACTCCTTCGTTCTGCCAGCTGGCGGACCCTGGGCTAATCTATTTCACCCATTCTGGGCTGAATCCCACGGACTCAATTTGACCGTATCCACCCCATCAAGTACAACTTTATCTTTTATAAGAATCCAGATACTTTTGTGGTTAAAAAAATCATGGACAAGAAAGAGAAGATGTTTTCGTTAGTGAATCAGTGGAGAAAATCGGGATTGAC
>Ga0209417_1000460_pt1 | contig 97006 bp, 56 predicted proteins | sample RifGroF2_FD_184002 | JGI IMG/M metagenome (GOLD analysis project Ga0209417, IMG submission 184002) | Groundwater microbial communities from Rifle, Colorado, USA - Groundwater F2 (SPAdes) (version 2) | ecosystem: Environmental > Aquatic > Deep subsurface > Groundwater | place: Rifle, Colorado... | reverse complement strand
GCGTTTTGTTGTCTGAGTTTTTTGGCTTCTGCCCTTAATTTTTCTAATTCTTGTTGAATAGTCATTTTGTTTTGTTATTTGTTTTACTGAAATATTGTAACATGGTTGGAGAGAACTGAATAGTTACCAACTTTCACTTCCTGAATTCATCCTTCCTGAATTCAAATTCTAACTGTTTCACTCGGGCACTCGGAGCCCAAGTTTATTTTTATTTTTTTCAATGGTTTTTTCAAGGCTAAGCCTTAAAAGCCCCCAAAGCTTAGCCTTTAATTGCTTTAATGCTAACATGTTAAAATGCCCTACTCGCACCAACTCGTCTCCTCCATCGAAAGTCCCAAAGAATATCGGAGAATCAAAAGTGCATCAGTCGAATTGGAAGTCCCGCTACAATTGACATCACCGGTCATCGCCCCAACCTGCCAAGCGGTACCATCCATGGAAAGTCCAAGAGAATTTCGCAAAGTCAGAAGTGCATCGGTAGTATTGGTGGCGGAAGAATTATCAACGTCGGAACGATTAAGTGTTACTCCGTATTCAATATTCATATAATACATTGGACTTACAAGGTTCTTGCCCGCTTTCAGCCACGATGCTTGCTGCGATCCATCAATTAACCCAATAGATCCCATAGATGTCATATTGACTGGCCTCCATGTGTTCGCCACTGGTCCGTAGATATTAGGATCTGTGTAATACCACGGGTCCTTAAAGTTGTCCCTGGCAAGATTTAGCCACGATTCCAATCCTGTTTGCTCATAGGCAAAAGCATAAAGATCCGCAAGCTCTATCGTATATTCAGGGTGCGCCACACCCGAGTATCCGCCATCCTCCGTCCAATATTGAAAAGTTGTATGCGGAAAATAGTTTCCCCCTAAATACGTACCCGCAGTAGCAGCTAAATCCTCTTCTGATATGCGTTTAAACCAATTCGCAGACCTCAACATAAAAGAGCTTATATCGTTTGCCAAAGTCGCATCACCAACCTCTAGGGCGGCATTTCGCAACATCAGATTAAATTTAAACGACTGTATTGTATACCAAGGCGCGTAGTTTGGATAGTTATCAAATGTTCTCAAATAGCCACTACCGACTGGATACTCAGACGGTATCAAAACGTTATTAAAAATCCCTTTCGCTATGTCATAGTAATCCTTATTCCCGGTCATTTGGTACAAACCTACAGCCATCCCCATACTTCTCACATATGCTCTGACTTCTAGGAAAATATGATATGAGGCAGTGCCGGATACCGCGTCAAAAGCAGTATTTGTCTGGGCGGGAAAAGCGCTATGGCTCAACGGCAACCTAGAATAGTTATATCGCAGAAAATCACCCATATCTGTCAGAGCGTCATTCAGCCAAGGCTTTCCTGTTAATCCATATTCAAGAATTAACCCATGAGGAAATCCATGCATCCAGTTTCTGTGATCATATTCCTGTGATCCCGTTAAATAGTTCCGCATACTTGTGTCTGCGTCATTCTCTCCGGCATGACCTCCATGCAGAGTCTTTGCGTCTGATCCAGAAGAATTAAGTATAGTAGTATCATTAACAGGAGAGTGAATAACTAGCTGGTCCGCCGTCTTTACACTCATTTGTTCGCCAAGACGTAGCATTTCATACCGCTGATACTTATGGCCATTTAACACTTCCAGATAATTCCAACCATAATTGAGTCCCCCTGCGCCTGCGCCTGCGCCCCGCACAAAGTCACCAAATCTCAGCCACCCATACATATCTACCGGACCATCATATACACCGGTAGTATCTGAAACGTTTCTCTGCTCTCTGATATCGGTAAAATCCTTATTGAAATATCCGCTATCGGAATGCGATGAATCAGAGGTAGCAAGGATCGAATCCTTCCAATCCGCTGCTACACCGCCAATACTTTCACCACCTCCACCAGTTGCGGTAAATGTAAAATCTGGTGGTGTTCTATCGGCGTAAAATCCAGAAATAGCAATTTGGTTACCAAGAAGGACTTTTAAAGGGTTTTTAGCTGCCGCCAACTCTGCAGAAAAGTCATATGAATCTGCAACATCAGCATGGAAATTGTATGCAAGATGCCAGTATTTCCATGATGCGGCCAGAAAGATATGATCTTCCGCCTCATCGGGGAGAAGATAAACGATTGCCTCTTTGTTTGTTGCATCGAAGTTGATATCATTAGGCCAATTCTGCCAGTGATACTCCTGGGATATCATCAAACCTCTGTCTGCGTCCCTTATCTGCGCATAGCTATCAAAACGCCTGCCTGTGTGCCTCGTTGTGGCACCCTCTTTAATATAATAGTTAAAGTTTGGAGTGCTCTCGGTGTTAGCCTCAGACGCTTGAGCACACGCTCCTGGTAGGCAGTGATCTTGCTCAATCCAGTAATCTCCAGAAGGGCTGGTTAGGTCCGACCAATCATCGAAGTCAGCCTCTGTTATAGTACCTAGTCCGGATAAGGACGTTTTCAGTGCAAGGCTTGTGATTGTAGTATTTCTGTTGGTTGTGCCAGACATACCAGCAAACCCTTGGTTCTCATTTTTCAACCTAAACCCTGTATGCACTGTGCGTTCATCTTTATAAGCCCAATAATAAACAACAAAAGACACTGGGTTAACAGCGGTTGGTGGAGTCCCTGCTGGTATTAGAGGGTTATTGTTATTGTCTTCAACGTGGCCGGACGCTTTAATCAAACAAAAAAGCGGACCATTGTAAATAATTTCAAGTTCTGGTAGGTCATTAGTATTATAGCTCGTGTAAGTAGTTCCTCCTGAAACCAAAACAATACCATCACTCGAAGGATTTGATATAACATCCACCCCGTCAACGGTTACCCTGTCAAAAATGTTGAATCCTGCGGACTCAGCAACTTCTGCTGTCAAATTACCTGTTGAAATTTGATGATAACCTGCCTCATCAAAGGCGATATTTGAGCCAGATACATCGCCACCTGTGCCGCTCCCTGGGTTAACCTGAAGATAATAAGTTGTGGAAGATTGCGCTGGAACAGTTGCTTTAAAAACAACCATCACAGTTCTTATTTTATCAGTAACTTCGGCCCCATCATTGTCTTCGTCATATCGTGAAATAACTTCAAACTGCGCATCTAATTCTGTCATTCCTGCTTCATCTAAAGTTACTTTAAAGTCGGATGTAGTGTTAGTTGAATCTTCGGCTAGAATTGGGATGCCTGCAAATTGAACATAAGCAGTTTGAATTATTGATGCATTATTAAAAACCGGAAGATCTATTGTCGCCCCGTTAGCCGTACCAGCAGTCATCACTCCAAAACTAAAAAAAATGGCACAAAAAATGGTCAAGGGTGATTTGAAAAAATATTTATATAACATATCAATTTGACTAGTGTTGTCCACAATTTTTGTTAAAATTGAGTTTCTTATTTTTACTTTTTTACTGGCATCTTACCAAAATGTCTCCATGCTTTTTTACTTTGTCTAAAGAATATCTCAATATTAACAAAGCACAGATTTTAAACCGCCCAAATCGGATACACTTTGGATTTTTTAACATTCATATTGGTTTTCAGGCAAGCAAATGCCACTTCTATTTCCGGATAAGTTTTTTTAAAGTTGGCAATAGAACGTGACTGGACATTTTTGAGCGTACTTTTAACTTCCAAAGCTAACATTTTTTGATCAGGCAGTTGCAAGATAAAATCCACTTCATTTTTTTTCTTGTTACGCCAAAAGTTGAAACTATATCCACCTTTAATGAGTTGCATAAAAATTGCATTTTCCAAGAGTTGTCCCCCATCTGTCCTATCCTCAAATTTTCGAAAATCATTGACGATGCTGTTTCGCAGTCCGCAATCTAAAAAATACACTTTCGGATTTTTCACAATCTCTGTCCGCTTGTTCCGATAATAAGGCTTGACTAAATTACAAATAAAAGTTTTTTCCAAAAAATTAAGGTATTTCTTGAGCGTCGGGTAGGAAAACTCGGAAATCTTTCCCAACTCATCATATTCGATCAAGTTTCCAATTTGGAGCGCCAGAGCTTTAATTAGTTTTTCCAATTTATAATCATCTATGAGTCCCAAAATATCTCGCACTTCCCGCAAAAAATAGGTATTGTAAATATTTTTCAAGACTTCTTTTTTTTCTTCTTCATCCTTAGCCAAAACCACGCGCGGATAGCCTCCAAAAAGTGCGTACTGCTCGTAATAGCGTTTTAATTTTTCAGCAATCTCTTCTCCGATTTTTGACACTCCCAATTGCTTGAAAATCAAATTTTCATTTTGAAGTATATGGACAAGCGCCTTATCTTCATATTGTAAAAACTCTTCAAAATCAAATGGCTGTAATTGGAAAATAAAAATCCTGCCTACTAAAAATTTTAAGGCGTTAACTGTCATGTCTATAGCTGAAGATCCGGAAATGAAAATTTTTATCTTATGCTCATCGAAAATATATTTCAATTTTTTGCCTCCATTTTTGGCATATTGAAATTCATCAATGAATAGATATTTTTTACCAGTAACGTACAGAGCCACAAAATCTTCAATGTTTTTATCAAACATATTTAAAGCCGCCCGATCTTCAAAATTGACCCGAGAAACATTTTCCAGTTTATCCAGGATATTGCCCAGCATCGTGGATTTACCCGATTGGCGTGGCCCAACGACCGCGATTATTTCCGGGGAATCCAGATACTTCAGAATCTTACCCTCTAATTTTCGCTTAATATACATGTTATTTGGTCATTAATACTATAATTTAACTATGTTTTAATTATAGTTCAACTAAAATTAAAGTCAAGTTTAAGCTATGTTTTTCTGTTTTTTTGTTTTTTTGTCTCAATGCTCCAATGTTAATATGATAAAATGTTAACATGTTAACATGTCAAAATGCCCTACTCGCACCAACTCGTAGTAGTCATACTCAGTCCAACAGAATATCTGAGAGCTAAAAGTGCGTCAGTGGAAGTAGCGGATGAGTCACAATTAGCGTCTCCAGTCACCCGATTGGTTACCCAGGCGGTTTGGTCCATAGCAAGTCCCAATGACTTTCTGAGAATAAGTAGCGCATCACTGGAGCCAGTAGAAGAAGAATGATCCACATCTGAGCGAAGACTGGTGGCGGTCACGGTCTTACTTCCCTCGCCAGGATTAGTCGAGCAATCACTTTCATTATCAGAATCATCCAGGGCGGTTACTTGGAAATAATAGACTTGGCCGGTGGTTAAACCACTCAGCCAATAACCTACATTGTCACCAGTGCTCACATCTACATGATTAGGGTAACCACTGGGGCAAGTTCCGGTGTGAGAAGATGTATCATAATAGATTCTGTAGCCAGCCAGATCACTTTCTGTGTTGGCGTCCCAAGTGAGCACGGCCGATCCGGCCTTGACACCTTGAACACCAGTAAAAAGAAATAGTAAACTAGCTAATCCCCAGAAAATAATTTTTGTTTTCATATTCTAAATATTATTGTTTAATCTATACTAATTATTGCATAAAAAAAGGAGTTTTTCAATGAATCGAATTGTAGGTTTTTTGTTACGTAGCCAGACTTTGCTAAAGCTTCGTCATGGCAAAGCATGTTACGTAATACGTTACGTAATAAAAAATCCGAGGCTTATTTCTCAGATTTTTTTGAAATCAATATCTTTTCAAAGCTAAGCTTTAAAGGTCCCTAAAGCTTAGCTTTAAATTGCTTTAATGCTAATATGTTAAAATGCTAATATGTTAAAATGCTAATATGCTAACATGACCTATTCGCACCAACTCGTCCTGTCTCGCTTTGCTCACCAAGGCGGACTCGCCTCGACAAGCTTTAGCGAAGCGGGCCCATCCATCGAAAGTCCAAGAGAATTTCGCAAAGTAAGGAGTGCGTCGGTAGTATTAGTGACGGAAGAATTGTCGACGTCAGAGAGAGTGATTCACAATCACCTCTAAATTCTCTCTCGCTCGTTCTTTCCTTAAGAATGCTTCTTTATTTAAAAATTTAAGAGCCTTTTAGCCTCTTCTAAAAAAATTTCCGCTTTTTTCACTAATTTTTTACAATTTATTTCGCTAAAATCTCCGTAATAATCAGCTTCTTCCCGTAAGTTTTTAGCTTCAATTAAAGATTCGACCAGCATCACATCCAATTTTCCAGTTTCACAAAATAATGTCCTGATCGATTCGATTAAACAAAAATGGCTTTTTTCTCGATATTTTTTATAGTACAGCAAAGCTCTCGCACTATGAAACATCGAATAATATGCCTGGACAATACTCCAACGAAAATTTTTCTCTTTGAAGCTTTTTGCAGACATTTTTAAATCTTCACTAGCTAACCTCAATTCTTTTTTAGCTAATTTTGGACCTGGAGAAAATGTTTTTATCTTGCCTCGTTCTAAACACTTTTTAAATTCTTGAGACATAATCGTATAAAATTATTCCATTATTAATTTCTTGATAAAATTCCGGCTCAGCTACTTCCATTTCCGACCATTCGCTGGAAGTTTTTATTATAGCGTTTACCGCCAATCCCAAATTTATATCTTTCAAAACTGCGCGAATCTCATTTTTTTTACGAGACATTATAAAAAGATCAATGTCACTTTTGGCTGTTTGCTCTCCTCTGGCTCCCGACCCAAAAAGAATTATTTTTTGGGAAAACTTTTGCACTTTTGGCAATAAGTTATTCATTTTTTCTAAAACAACATCTATTTTGATTTTTTTTATCTCGGAACTTTTAGTATTTATCTGATAGAATTTCATATGTCCCTTGGCTTTCATAAAAATCAACTTCTTTTTAAAAAACTTCCTCAGGATAACGCTGGCCGAAGCTTTACTGCATCCAATTTTTCTTGTGATTTCTCCGCCGTAGAATTCTTGTTCTGGATAATCGGATAATAGCTGGATTATTTTTCGTTCTATCTTGGTCATATATTTTATCCAGTCGCTCGCGAGTGACTGGATTTATTAAACTTAAGTTTATTATAATCGAACTTAAGTTTATTTTATTACATGCGTCTATTTTTGTCAAATAAATGGTATCTTTAAATAATATCTTTTTTTCTATCAAAATATTTTAATGTTCTTTTGTTTTTTTCAAGGCTAAGCCTCAAATGCCCCCGAGGCTTAGCTTTTGCTTTAATGCCAATATGTTAAAATGCTAATATGCTAACATGACCTATTCGCACCAACTCGTCTCCCCCATACTTAGTCCCAAAGAATATCGGAGAATCAAAAGCGCATCGGTCGAATTGGAAACTTCATCACAATTAACATCGCCGGTCGTTGCACTCGCCTGCCAAGCGGTACCATCCATGGAAAGTCCCAGAGAATTTCGGAGAGTCAGAAGTGCATCGGTAGTATTGGTGGCGGAAGAATTATCAACGTCTGATCTTAAATTTAAAGTAATTTCATTGTCAGGAATGGAATCCCATTGAGTGGGGATTCTTATTTCAGACGGTCCATAATTAAGTAGCGAATTTTGCGCCATCATCCATGGCGCATCAGATCCAAATCCATAAAACTGACCGAATAATTTCCATTGCCAAATCAAAACTCCAACAGGACTGTTGTTGGCAGTATCAATGAGCCTTTCATACCACGTTGAATATGTCGCTCCATTAACTGTTGCCTCTCCCGATGTCTTCAATACGAATGCCACCATCCGAGCGTATTCAGGGAGTTCATACGGATTGGCGTCCTCATTGGAAATTGGATTCTTTAATGAATACGGTTTGCCATAAATAGGATTTCCCCACGTTCCACCGTTTACTCCATAATAAGTATCACCTGGCGCCATTGGTCTGATTTGGCTCAATAAGATATCCAAATTTGTTTTTACCATTGCAGGTATCCGATTATCAGCTCGAATAAGTAAATAATAATCAATTAAAAAATTGGTAACAAAAACCATCTGAAAACTAGGGATAACCGTGTCACTGCTGTAATTTGGCAATCTAGGGCTATTGCTTCTGGTCCCTGTCATTCCTTGCCTATAATCGGAAATATTTGCTCCCGTAGCTGTTACTGAAATTCCCGACAAAGCTCCTGCCGAAAAACTTCCTCCCATAATATTATTCACCTGAATATAACCCGTCGCTGGCATCGCACTTCCAGAGAAAGTTTGCGGGTCGCCCGTAAGTGAATATACACCAAGCACAGTAGCCGTTACACCACCTTGTGTTACAGCAGCTCCAGTAGCTGGAACCGTGCCACTCCCATTGTCAAAAGGTAACCACTGTAAATCCCATTTTGTGCTATCGATAGCATTCAAGGTCCATTCCAATTGATCGGACCAATCTAGCTGCCGGGCTGTAATATATTGCCCTGAAATCGGAATTGTAGCATCAATCATCATAGCCGCTATTAACGCTCCATATCTTGAAGCATAATTATAACGAGGAAGATCATAACCACCCAATTTTATTATTTGGGTCGTTGCAATAGTTTGATTCGTTATGGCCGCTTGTTGTACTTGCGCGTTATAGGCCACAATGCTCCAAAAATCTCTGTATCCGGTCAACAAATACATGTCGGCATAACTCAACACTCTTGCAAATTGCCACTCCGCAGCTAGTCCGCATGTAGTATTACTAGTGACCGCTCTTCCATCCGGGTTAACGTATTCATCAGCTTTACAATCGGGCGACGCAGCTGATCCTGGAGTAGAATAATCAAGCCAATCAATCGCATATGATACTGCATGATTAAAATATTTAATATTCCCGCTTCTTACCCACAAAGAAAGCATCGCCCTAACTTCTTCATAACGAGCTGTCCCCGTTAATCCAGATATCGCAAGAGCATCAAATCGATTATCCGCGAGAGTGGTATATTGTTTTTCCTCAGCAACTGTCGCTGTTCCAATAGGAAGCAATGATTGAAAAGTTATTTGCGTTGATGCCAAATAATTTGGATCCGTCGGCAAAATTATATTATTATGGTTAACAATATCAAAAGTTGGTCTTTGGTATGTCGGATCAGAAAATTGTCTAGTGCCACCATCAATTATGATTTGCGCGTTAATTTCTTCATTTTGTGCCATCGCATAATTAAATTGAATCAGCATGGACCTTAGCGTTCCATCTTGATGCCTGCCACGCAAAGCTGAAATATTAGTCGCTACTTCTGCACCACTAACAATAACTCTAATAGTTCCATTATTTATCATAGCTTCAGTTACTAAGCCTGGTGGAAGTGGAAAACCGGAGCTAATAAGAGTTGAACCTGAACCGGCTTGGTTGCGAACTACCTGAGCTTCAATTGTTGTTGCTGCCTGAGTAACATTTGCAAAGAAAAAACAAGAAGAAAATATTGAACTAAATAAAAATAATTTTAAAATTTGTTTTGACATAATTTTTGCTTTTATTTTATTCGCACCACCCCGTCTCTCCCATATTTAGTCCTAAAGAATATCTTAAGATTAACAAAGCGTCTGTAGAATTGGAAACTTCGTCGCAATTAACATCGCCGGTCGTTGCACTCGCCTGCCAAGCCGTGCCGTCCATCGAAAGTCCGAGAGAATTTCGGAGAGTCAGAAGTGCATCGGTAGTGTTGGTGGCGGAAGAATTATCGACGTCAGACCTATAAAAATTCGAAGCACTTACTATAAAAATATCATGCCTAGCACTAGCGTTAGCTCCATTCCAATTAGAATAAAAAATTACATATTTTCCGTCAGGAGATGCATATGTCGGAATCTCATCCCATGAACTATCATAAAAATTACTCCATGCATGAGCTAGACGCAATACTTGGTTGCCATTAATAGATGCATCCTGAACCGTTATTTGCACTATCTCATCATGATATGCAACCCACGGAGTTGGATGCCCTGTTGCTCTAAAAAACCCACCGTAAACGTAGCTCGGAGACGATAATGCTGGGTGCACTGAACCCGTCGTATTTGTCGGACCTATAAAAATATTTTTAGGGCTTCCACTGCTCCAAGGTAATTCACCTGGAAAATCAACAGAGAGATCTCTGACCACTAATTGATATGTGGAATGCTGAGAATCTTCATTAACAATTAAATTGCCATTAGAACTTGTTTTTCCAGCCATAAAGTCAGGTGAATATTGGTTATAGCTATACTCTGTTGTTAACTGATAATTATAAATCCATTTTATATGGTCGCCGTCAACTTAATGCCCTTTAATTTCAACATAGCCACCGCTGTCAACAATCTCACTCTCGTCAAATCCCGGTCCGCCATTATATCCAATCCAGGAACTGCAATCTTTTGAGTATGTAGTGCCTGTTGACTCGACATACACTTTTACAACACTTGCATTTGTCCAATAATTGAACTTATCACAGTCGCCTGAAACTGTAAGTTGCATTATCCCTGCAGGATCAGTTACTACAATCTCTGAGGATCCAGCGGCCAAGCCATCGTGGGCAGCTTCAGTATCTACATTCCATCGCTTTATAGCGTTTGGTGTTACAGTTGAGTCAACGGCGTATAAGAGATATTTATTATCACTATCAGGCAATACTGGATTCGTAGACCATTTTATCCCCCTATTGTAATTAACTTGAGGGGCGGATGTCCCAATCCTGCCAACACGCGTAACCGTAAAATCCATATTGTTAATTGCATACAAAGTAGTTCCAGCACCACTGCCATGAGATAATCTGTCCTCCCAAACAACAAACATATCCCCTGTTATATTCCATGGATTATGAAAATGCTGAACGGGGGCTATATTTTGATTTTCGGCGTCTGATTCTCTAATAGCGTTTGACCCAACCGGACCAGTCACCCGCAATAGCGTTGTTCCAAAGATTGGATCGATCGCCTTATGGTCAGTTCCAAAAGTTGGCGGAGACGCCGGTCTGGGATAAATATTGGAGTCAACAATTCCTGCACTAACAAAACTCGGCAGCATAAAAAATATGGTGGCAATAAAAAATAGTTTTAAAATTTGTTTTATTATTTTTTTCATTTGTCTTTTATTTTCAAGAGCTAAACCTCAAAAAACCCCGAGACTTAGCCTTGAGATTAGACCCCTTTCCTCCTATTATAAACTTCCTTGGGAATAAATTTCCCATCTTCAAGTCTAACTAATCCATTTTCTTCCATTATCTTTCTCTCTACATCTCTTGATTCCAATTTATTTTTTTCTATTATTTGAGATTTATTTTTTACAGAAAGAGTATTCTCATCTTTCATTTTTTGTTCGAGAGAATCTTGGAGTTTTTTGAGAAGAAAATTGAGTTCTTTACATCGGAGTTTTAGTTGAATAACGAAAGGGAGAGATGAATCCAAAGGATAAAAAAGAAGTTTCTCTACTTTCAAAAGGGTCCAACGGGAAGAAGGGGTTAAAAGGGTTTGTGAATGGGAATTTGAAAGGGTTGAAGGGGGTTGTAAATGAAAAGGGGAATCTAAGGGGATTGAAGGGGGTTTTCCCCTTTCTTCCCTTTTTAATCCCATTTTTTCTATAATTTCCGGATAAATGCCACGGATAATATCATCACAATCCTCTTCCAATTCAGCCACAGCTCCGATAGAAAATCCAAGAAAATCAAAGTATTCTTTCGTGGTGTTTCTTTTCCAACCCTCAACTATGTTTTGTTTGCCACTGCGTGCGCTGCGGTCCATTTGGTCAGCGAGGGATGAAAGGGTTTTGGAAAAAGGGAATAAATGGGTTAAATGGGAGCAGGCCATTTGAAGCTCTTCGGCTTTTTTGTAAGCGAGGAGTTTTTTGTATCCATATGGGTCATTGTAAGATTTTAACATAAATTATTTTACATATAATTAATTAAAAAAACACTTTTTTGCTTCCCCTTTCTCTCCCTTTTTATCCCCTTTTTTTAATCCCCTTCTACCCTTTCTCGTTCCCATTCCCCTCTTCTTCCCTTTATTTTCATTTTACACCCCTTATTCCCTTTTCTTCCTCTTTTCCCTTTTTCATACCCCTTCATCTTTTTTATGTCCTATTCGCACCAACTCGTCCTGTCTCGCTTTGCTCACCAAGGCGGACTCGCCTCGACAAGCTTTAGCGAAGCGGGCCCGTCCATCGAAAGGCCAAGGGAATTTCGCAGAGTAAGGAGCGTCAGTGATGTTGGAAAAATTGAGACGAGAGAAACTAGCTAAAGTTGATCAAGACGCAGTTTCAAATTAAACAGTAGATCCCTCTTTAATGTCGCTTTGACCGAATCTTTTTGTGCATCATCTAACACCTCGCCAAGGCCGTCTAGCATATTTTTTTGCGTAATATTTTTCTCAACATATTTTATCAAAAAAATCAAATATTCCTTTAAGTTTTTACCCGTTCTTTCTGCTATAATCTCTTCGTTAATATCCCATAAATTTTTGAGGAAAAAATTTATATCATAAAAATCTCGATGTGCAGTTTTTTTTCTCTCCGTCGCCGCCACCAATTTATTGGCAAACATATCTTCCTTTGTCATAGACAATACAGAAAATCCATACAATCTCTTTATTTCAAAGTTGTTATTCTTGTTTCTAAGTGAAATTTCAATCTTTATTTTTTGTTTTCCTTGTTGATATTTTAATAAATAAAATAAAGTATTTCGCTTCCTTTGGAATATTTCCAATTCTCCATATTTATCGATTATTTTTTTCATAGTTTCAAAAACCTCGTCAACTCGCCCCGCATCAAGTAAATCAAAATCCAAATCAACCGAAAATCTTGGTAATTGGTGAAAAAAATAACAAGCTGTGCCACCCTTAAAACCTAAAACAACAGCCAATAATCTATGGCTATAAATATCTTTCAATAAATTTTTCATCACCACTTCGTGATTATTTTTGTCCAACATAATCTTTATAATAATCTTTTAAACGCCAAACTAAACTTTTATTTTTATAAATCTCTACTAATTTAAAACACCCTTCCCAATCAAGACCATCCAAATTATCAAAATAATAATTTTTATTCAAGTATATCATATCAAGAAATGCCCTTTCTTTGCTAGCGATAGTATAATTATTTTTCATTTCCAAGCCTGCGCTATTATAAAGTACTTCGTCTTTAATTTTATAGTATTTGTACTTTATTCCTCCCGCGGTATATTCTTTATTTATTCTGCTAATTGAGGTTATCTCGCTGCTGTACTGAAATATTATATTATTTTCACGAAGAATCGTTTCGAGACTTATATAGGAAGGGTTATTTAATCTTCCTGCCAATTCGTATTTATCATATTTCATATTCACCGAAAAAATTCCGTGATGCAAACGGAGTAAATCTCCACTTTGAACAAGTCGATATATTTTTGACTTGAGATAGTTGTTATTTTTTATCTTCCATAAAATAGCCAAATCAGAAACACTAAAAATAGTCTTTTCGCTAGATAATAATATTACAATAGAATTTGACATATATGCTCTAGTAGTGATTAATAATGATTACTTATAGTATACATTATATATAATTTTTGTCAAGACTGACTGCTTGATTATCCCAGCTAAGCCTTGAAATTATTTTTCAATAGCTTATCCCCTCCTTTAATTTTGGGTCTTCATTTAATCAGACTAATCTTAATTCAGACAATTAGTCACGCTGGGGTTTTATAATACACTTTTATTCAACATCCAATAAAAATTGACTTAGGGAAATAATTTTTATCTTCTTGCCATCAATTTCTTCATTACCTTCCTCCTCCATCGTTACGATGCATAAATTATCACACGTAAGTTGTTCGCTAGCAATCAATAGAGACGCTAACTCTCGCTCTTTGGTTTTTATTTGTGCCAAAGAATACGCCACTTGGATTAGTTTCGCAACTTTTTTTCCATTTTTTACAACAAAATCAACTTCCCGACCGGCATGATCTTGGAAATAAAAAATTGTTTTCTTTTTTCCATCACGCGCTTCGCGTCGCATCAATTCCAAAAAAACGATGTTTTCAATCTTCTTTCCGATATTATCCGAAAACTCAGCCGACGTTTTGCCCAAAAGGGCGTTATCAATCGCATAGATTTTTTTCGGTGCAATGATTTGCTGTTTAAGCTTGTAAGAAAATCTTTCTAAAATAAATATCAAATAGCTTTCCCTGAGATACTCGATATAATTTTTGAGCGTCTGCACGTTCTTTATATCAAAAACATTTTTGAGCTTGCTATAGGTAAATTCTTGGCTATAATTTGCCAGTAAATATGCGGCTATTTTTTTAAACTCTGCTTTGTATTTGATTTGTTTTCTGATTAAAACATCTTTATTGATAATATCATCAAAAATATTCTCAGCCATCACGTCACCAAATTTATAAACCTCCGGAAAGCCGCCTAATTTAATATATTGATTCAAGTGTTGATTTATCTGAGCCTTTTTTTTAGTTACAAATATATCATTGGGTTTATAATTTACCCCTTGATACCTTAAATATTCAGCAAAAGAAAAAGGCATCAGATAATAATCAATATGCCTGCCCGTCAGATGCGTCGACAGTTCCATGGATAATAAATTAGCGTTGCTTCCGGTAATAATTACTTTTTTCGTCCGCCTCAGTTTGGCGGCAAACAATTCCCAGCCGGGGATATTTTGAATTTCATCAAAAATAAAATATTCCACGTCACTCCCGTAAATTTCATAGAAAGCTTGCATTAACTTATTGAAGTCCTGATCTTTAAAATTTAAGAGCTCATTATCGTCAAAATTAATATGCGCAAAATTTTCTCCTTCCAGTGCCATGGCCGCCAAAGTTGATTTTCCACATCTTCTTACGCCACTGATTATTAGAATGTTAGGGTGACTTAGATATTTTTTAATTTTCACCAAATCAACATCTCTCTTAATGGATGTTTTTAGTTGCAGCTCTATCTCTTCCCGTTGATCTAAAATCACTGTTTTTAGTTGATTAATTTCCATATATTTAACTATATTACTTTTATTAAATGTCATATTATGTAATATATGACATTTATATGATACCTTTAACCCGTTTTTGTGTCAATATCTGGCAAATTTGAATTTTTCAGCGCCGGGGATTTTACAATACCCTCAAGCCACTGGGATAATTGGGAACAGTCATATACCTATCCTATTTCTTTCTTCTTTCTTTTTGGCGCTAAATAATTCTCACCGCTAACAACTTTCTTTCCTGTCTGCAGTTCAAAATCTTCTCTTGCTCGTCCAGCAACAGCTCCGCCTTTTTTAGCAGAAATGGCATTTTTATTAAAACCAATCGCTTTTTCTTTTTCAGCAATATTGCGCGTGGTTAATTCTGCCAAAGCCGTGAAAACCAATTCAGCATCACTCATATGATCTCTAAGATTTTGAGCTTTAAGTCCTTTTAGATTTTTATGTCCTTTAACTGTTAGGTTGCTCCACTCTTGATGTATAATATTGGTTAAAATAGCGTATTCATTTTGCTCTTTAACTTCGTTATCTTTCCAATAGTCTGTCAATTTATTTCTGACTTCCTGCCCCATCATTCTTTGTTGAATCCATTTTTTGCTCCGTCCATGCTTTTCCCAATTTTCTCTGGCGCGATTCACTGATCTTTCCGGATCAGCCATTTCTTGGATTCTCTCATAACCGACTTTTGCCAGCCAAAGCTTGATTGGCTCGGCTTTCGGTGACGGCACAGATTGAATTAAGCGGAAAATTGTTTCTGGGTTTGCCGCGTCTGTTTCGCGCATTTTTCCATCCTCTGCTTTCATTTTCAACCGGTTACAATTTGTAACCACTTCACTTCCTTCAGCTTTTAAGCGATTTTTCAGTACTTTCCAATAATTCCTAGCAGCCTGAAAATCTGACTGTTGTAAAAGCGCAGCTATTATATCTACAACCGAAAAAAACCAGGTTTCAGTTTTTTCGTCATAATGTCGACGGATTTTAAAGTTTTCGAAAATCGCTAATTCTTTTTTGTTGGTCATATTTTTAATAATTATTTTTTAATATTTTTTGTTGCTCATAAATTTTATTATTATTTTTAAAAATTAGACAAGCCTTGAAATTATTTTTCATTAGCGCGTATCCCCTCCTTTAATTTTTATAAATCCGACAAAAAAAACATCTCAAAACTACCTAAAATTCACCGCCCCACCGCTATAATTCTATTTAATTCACTCACACCAACTCGTCCCGTCCATCGAAAGTCCCAAAGAATATCTTAAGATTAACAGGGCATCAGTCGAATTGGAAGTCCCACTGCAATCCACATCACCCGTCGTCGCCCCAACTTGCCAAGCGGTTCCATCCATGGAAAGTCCAAGAGAATTTCGCAAAGTTAAAAGGGCGTCGGTAGTGTTGGTAACGGAAGAATTGTCGACGTCAGATCTTGAATTTGAAATATTAGTATAAGTTGGGGTATTCCATACCTCATCCCATATTGTAGTTTCTGGCAAAATAATCGCTGATCTAGCCTCAGTCTCATTTGGATTATCCTCATTGGGACGTGGCCCAGCGTTATTTCGTGTATTTTCCCATTCCAATATTATTCCCATTCGATTAGGCCAAACAGCCCCGTCAACTATTGTAGTAAATTCACTATGATTATTCGCGAAGTTAACTCCATTTTTCCCCTGGTTTACATTTATACAATTATCCACACTTGCATTTCCTTGCATATAAGTCTGAGAAACATAACTAGCTCCTCCGTTTGGATTATTATCGTCTACACTAAAAAAATTAGAATCTGGAAAGTCTGTGAATTTAAATAAGTTATAGGCGACATTTGAACTTGAGTCTTCCGAAGTTATTCCTATATGAGAAGCCCAGACAATATTATATCTGGCATCGACAATAGGATCCATTTCCAATGGACCAGTAGTGTATAACCTATCTCTCCTGCTGTATCTTGGCGTTCTATCTTTGGATTTATAAAATATATTATGATGAACATAAATATGATAAGAGCCGAATGAAACAAGAGAAGCTCCCGAACCTACGCCATAGTTAGTAAAAATATTGTGGCGTATTTCAACGTCATGCGCGCCCTCCGTCACATCAACTTGTCCATCCGTGTTTCCGTCAAATGAGCAATTTTCAATCAGCACATCATGAGCATTTCTCCAAACCCAAATTGAATCAAAATAGTTGGTTGGATTCTGGAATCTCAAACCTTTAATGGTTATATTGCTCACACTGCTACTATTATCAGCAACCTTTGATTTTATTTCCAGACCATATCCGGAAATAGTAATGGCTGTCGGAGCGGTTGTAGCATCTATGCTGATATTATTATCGTCAATTACAATAACCGAATTTAGCACAATTGTTCCTCCCACTGCAAACTCTACCTCAGTATCTGAAAGAGATACACACTCTCGCAAGGTCCCAGCTCCGCTATCGGCCAAACTAGAAACCGTACAAATTTGGGCATGCGCCAGTCGAGATCCAAATAGTCCCGTAAGTAAAAACAGTGGTAATATTAATTTTATTAATATTTTCATTCTTATTGATTATTGATAATTTCTAAAATCTCACCGCTCCGTTTTTATAGTCGAGTTTTATTTGTTCGAGGACTTACACTATTACAAGCATTAGATAATTATCCTAATATAAGTTATCATCTAAAATTAATAGCTGAAGAATTATTATAACCTATTTGAACTTGTAACGGAGTCAGGGCGTAGTTGTAGATTTTTACTTCGTCAATTGTGCCATTAAAATTATAGGCTCCAGATTGTTCATTTCCAATCAATTGATTTGTCGGACCAGAAACTGGCTTGGGATAAGCGGTTAAATCATAATTATCAATCACGCCATCCAAAAGCCTCTTTCCGTCAAGATAAATGCTAGCTCCATCTGTGTTATCCCAATCCCAAGTAGCCAGTAAATGATGCCATTCTCCAGATAGCCAAGAATAATTTGAACTTATTCTATATAATCTTTGTGCCGCGCCATTATCCCACATCGCCAAATCAATGTTATCACCGGCTTTTCTCAAAACGAAGGCTCCGGCTTGACCAACGGCCGAAGTGCCATAAAAAGTATGCGTTGCAGAATCATTCCAATCCCAATTTGGTTTAAACCAAAGAGAAATTGTGCGAGCATTGGTAGTTGAATATACTGAAGAAACCTTTTCACTTATAGCATCAAATTCCAAACACTTCCCACTCTTACACTCACTTTCATTTTTCCAAGTGACGCCCGTAATCGTGCCATGATTAAGACTAGCACCTTCGTCATGTACCGTCGTGCCGGCACCTTCGTCAAATTTCCAATGATTTACTTCTTTGCCCCGATTATAATCCCAGGAGATTTGGGCGGATGTACGGGCGTAGTTGTAGATTTTGACGTCGTCGATGAGTCCGGAATAATTATTATCATTAGTACCAAGACCGCCGACTGAAAAATTAGCTACTGCTCCACCATATGTGCCAGTTGGCTGAACAGAATTTTTTTCTACTCCATCAACATAAATCTTCATATATGTTCCATTATAAACGCATTCAACATGATTCCAATAATTTTCAGAAATACTACTCACGCCTGAATTCACCCTATCATTTGTTGTAAAACTATTTAAAATACATTCAGCGCTATTTGTTGATGTGTCATACTTCAAGACAATTTCATTGCTCTGTGTCAATATTCTTGCGTCAGTGGAAATCTCTTGATTATCTTCTGGATTTATCCAAGAACTTATACTAATGGGAGCATTTCCAGAAAAAGCCAAACTTCCTGCATTATATGGCACGTTAATATAATTACTATTTAAATGATTAAAGAGCAAAGCACTGCCATTTTTCCCTCTATCCCAAACCGGCCCACCTGTGAGTGTTCCATTGTTACCGTTCCCACTCGTATCATAGGCAGCCGTTCCGCTTTTCTCATCCATCTCCAATTCCAAAACCGGCTTGTCGCATTTGACCGTGTCGCCAGGGATGCAATATTTGGCACTGCCTCCCGTTACCGTCGTGCCATTATTATTCGCGCTGGTTGCCTCGCCACCCATCGACAAACTTGCTCCGCCGTTCCCGAGGGTTTTTATTTCGTCGTCGCTGAGGACGTAATTATAAACTTTTAATTCATCAATTAGGCCATCATAATATCTATAATTTCCGGAAGATTGGGAACGTCCGATAGCAAATGCTCCATTATTTACAAGCATTGTTTTATTAAGAATGTGCGTTTCTTTTTTTCCGTTTAAATAAAAAGTTAAAGTATAGTTATCATAAGTACATCCAACGTGTTGCCACTGGTCAGCAACTACTGAAAAAGTTGAATCTTGCTCAAACCAACCGCTATTTGCCAGACCAAAAGTCAACTTGTCACCGTTTAGTTGCAACCAATAATTTGATTCACTAATATCCAAAGTTCTTTTTTCGAGTATAAAATGGTCATTGGACCACAAATTTCTCGGCTTTATCCAAGCCGAAAAAGATATTTCACTACTAATATCCAAACTTGCATTATCATTTATGTTTATATAATCATTTGTTGCATCAAACTCCATCGCTCCCCCAAATTTCCCACCCTTGTCCCACATCGCGGTTGCAGTCGTGTTACCTCCCGTTGCCCCAGCATTGAGCGTTCCATTATTTCCATTGCCACTGCCATCATACGCCGTCGCCCCAAGCTCTTCATCAAAACTCAGATCTAAGACTGGCTTCTTAAGCGCACCTCCGCCCAAGGCGGATCCGCCTTGGGCGGACATGTCTTCGAGGATTTGTTCTTGCGTGCGAGCGTAATTGTAGATTTTTACATCGTCGATTTGTCCAGAAAAATATTTCTCAGAAACCGAACGGATATTTCCAACTCGCACTGTTCGTGGAGAATTGTATATAGTGGTTATAGTTGCATTATATGCACTAGCAATCAAGATGCCATCTAAAAATATTTTAATATTGCCATCACCATAAGAAATTCCAGTCGCGTTATGCCATTCATTCACTCCTATATTCATTGTACTAACCGCGGCTTGAAAATTTCCGGCAGCGTGACCATTATTAGAAATTCCAAAATTTAATTTATTATTTAAATCAACCCAGAGAGCATAGCTCCTATTATCAATAAAATCTTCATATTTAGACACAATTGGATCATAATGACCAAGACTATCCCTTTTAAACCAAGCAGATACTGAAACAGAATTCAATATGTCATAGTCGCCTGCATCAACATAATCATCCACCCCATCAAACTCACAAGTACTACCAACTTTTCCGGGTTTCGTGCAGTCCATGCCGGTGTTGTTGGCGCCGTCGACCGTGGTTCCGTTGTTGCCGTTTCCGCTCGAATCATTCAATATTTTAGCATCGCCCGAAACTTTCTCATCCATCTTGAGATGCATCACCGGCCCGGGAGCGTAATTGTAAAGTTGTTTGATTTCGTCGGGAGAAAGCGCGCGGTTGTAGATGCGGGTTTCGTCGATGTTGCCATTAAAAAATGAGCTAGCTCCCAAATAACGACTTCCAATTTCCAACTTACTCGTGGTAATAAAATAATCACCAGCATAAGTTCCACTACCAGATAATTGTCCATTAATATAAAAAGTATATTTTTTATTAGATGCATCACAAAAAACAGCCACATGGGTCCACTCATTTAGGGGCACTACTCCAGTTGACCAACCCACGGTTCCTATTCCTGATGATTGAAGTAATAATCGTCTATCACTATATATCTTAAAATCTGGATCCGCGCCATCTTTCGGACCAATTATAACATAAGTCGAAGCTGGAGCTGAGGAAATTTTTACCCAAGATGAATAGGTAAATATAGGATAAGCTGGCAAAGTTACATTTGTACTAACCCAGTCATCCACCCCATCAAACCCTCCCCCACTCCCAAATTTACCAACGGTAGTACTTGCTCCTCCGACTGCTATCCCATGATTATTATTCCCACTCGCGTCTTCCACTTCACCCGCTGTTCCATTCCAGGTACTTTCATCCATCTTCCAATAACCAACTAATCCATCAGATAGTGTTTGAGCTTTGTCTCCCATTGAAACACTTACTCCTTCGGCTGCTCGAGATGCTGCTCTTCCGGATGAACCAGCGGTGGTGTCTTTTTTAACTTCATTTTCTGTTCTCGCATAGGGATATATTTTTATTTCATCAATAAAACCTTTGAAAGAATCTTGGGATAGATTATTTTTGGCTCCGATATAGAGTTTGCCGTTGTTGGTTTTGAGGAAATTGGAAATTGAACTGGAATCTTTTTTAGATCCATTAATATAAAATTCTTCAACATTATTATTTCTTTTGTAAACAATATGCGACCAAGTATTGGCCGGCAGATTTATATCGCCACTGGAAAAGTTTTCCGTATCGCTATCCGCCGTAGAGAAATTAGTTTGAGGGTAATTGGTTTTTAGATTGAGGGAATAGTTGTTGTGGATGGTAGAGGAAATTTGATCCGCCCCAATATCGAAAGCCTCCGATTTGTCATCTTGAGCGGAGCGGAGCGGAGTCGAAAGATCTCGGAGGCTTGGTCTTAACTCGCCTTCAACATCATCCCTAACCGGATTATTAACATCATAACTCAAATTCAACCCCGCCCCCTTGGCAGCGGTGTCGGTCATTGCCAAACGGAAATCTTTGTTAGTAGCGTCGCGGAAGGTGACAGTCTTGTTTCGTAAATCTGTATTTGGCGAAGTGGCATCTTGCGAAATATTACCAACCGAAGCACTTGTCCAAGAATTATAATTATAATAGTCTCCAAGCGGATTTCCAACGCTAATATTGTTTTTTGCAATTGTATTCGTTCTTCCAACTATTCCATACGATGTTCCATTACCGTAAACAACATTATTATAAATATAAAAATTATGATTATTGGCATTGGCGTTTTGTATACCCATATTATTATCTTTGTCATAAATAATATTGTTATAAATATAGGTATCTGTTTCTCCTAGAACTACAATTCCTCTGCCAATATTATGTATAAGCGAATTTGAGACCTTTAACACCCCTGCACCAGCTGTTCCCTCCTCATAAATTCCATGATTACTCCCGCCTCCTTGTATATCAATTCCATCAATTACAACATTAGGAATTGTTACATATAAAATATTTCCTGTAGCCACCGAAATCATATAACCCATTTGGCTCGTTCCTTTATGTCGTTGTCTAACACCCACTTCATCTGAATCTACCGGCGTATATATTTTTATTAAATTTTCTAATCCTGTCGTCCAACCAAAAACCGACACCCCTGTCGTATCCACCGAGTCCCCATAACAAGCCAAATTCCATTCTTCGTTATTCGTCACCAAATCCCGATTGCCTCCATTGAAAGTTATCGGAATCGAAGTATTTTTGGTGCCGGCTTCGGCGAGCGATAGTGAGGTGTAAGCGCGGAAGATTTGATAAGTATCGTTGCTAGTTATATTAGTAGGGATTACACCAGTGTGTGTTCGTAGCTCATAGCTGGTGGCAGAATTGCGGCCGTGGATGAAAAGCAAAGTGTCGGCGGAAGTGATGGCATTGTCGGCGTTGGTGTCAACGAGAACGGCGTCGCCTACTCCAATTCTATTTGGTAGAGCCACATTGAATGTGGCTAGCCCAGATGAAACCGAAATAATATTTTCATGACTTTCATCCGTCGCCAGCGCCGTGGTATTCCCCGGTCCGACACTGCGGTAGATTTTAGTAGCGACCGCTTCGTCGGCGCCAATGTCAAATGTTTTTCGTTCTTCGCCGTCGATATCAGTTATAACTGGAAGATTCGCATCCGCACTCAAGTCAGCCCCAGCGTTTCGGGCGGCAGTGTCGGTTGGGGAAAGATGTAAATCTCCATTAGCCGTATCTACAAATTGGACGGTTTGACTGATTTTTGAATTAGTGCCAGGCGCGGTGCCATCGGAGGAAATATTATTAGAAGAACTTGCATTCCAAGATCCTCCATTTACGTCAAAATCCGACGTAGAATTTCCGTAAGACAATACGTTGACTAATTTAGTATATGCGCCAGTACCTCTACGAATACCCTTGACCGAATTATAGATAGTAGTGTTTTGAATTGTTAGATAGTCAGTTGAGTTATCAGTAGAAACATTGATAGCTCCATATGTTCCAGCATTAAAACCGTAGATGACAGAATTTCTAATAACCGTCCCTTTTGGAAAATCACTTAATGTAATAGCATTATAGGCCGTATTGGACCCGGCATACTTTCTAATAATCAAACTATCATAAAGCTGATAATAATTGCTACCAAATGAACTTAGTATTGCTTGCCCAGACCAAGTAGCTGTTGTGTCTACTCCAACCTGAATACCTATCATCCTTGTATAATTTTCATAAACTCCTAAAGGATTAAGGGCGATTAATTTATACTTTCCATCATCCCAACTCCCCTCATGCCTCTGACTCACACCCACCTCGTTGGTATATACCGGAGTATATACTTTAACAAAATTCTGCACGCCTGTATTCCACCCATCAACATCCACCGCCGTTGTATCCGCCGTCGTTCCATTAGCATAACAAGCAATATTCCATTGCTCTTTACTCGCTACCAAATCTTTTCCGCCACTCCACGTATCAAAATTTCTGAGATCAGAATCAATGCCAGTGTTTTCTGTTCCACTTTCCGCATTGGCAAGAGATGTGTAGGCGCGAAACAAACTCCAATCTTGGTCGGAGCTCACAGCGACGGGCAATCCGCCTTGGGAGGAACTAACTGTATATTCAAAATTCGAAATTCTTCCCGTGATAAATGCCAATGAATCGCTGGCATCAATATCACCGTCGCCGTCATCATCATACTGAATCACATCGCCAACCCCTGCGTTATCAGGCAAGGCACGTTGGAAAGTCACAACATTTCCAACGATAGTCAATGCGTTTTCTGCGCCAGTTTCCAGCGCATCAGTTTTATTTGGCGCGACACTGCGATATATTTGCGTGGCCTGCGCTTCATCGGCACCGATATCCCACAATCCGTCAACTCCCCCTTTTGAAAGGGGGCTGGGGGGATTTGTTGTCGACCGCGCCTGCCCATCCACATCCGTCGCAATCGGAAACACACTATCCCCGCTTAAATCCGCCCCACTGTCTTTAGCCGCCGTGTCGGTGGGAGCAAGATGAAAGTCTTCACTTCCAGCAGTAGTGGAAACAAAAGAAACGGTGGTTGAATTTTTGGAATTAGCTCCGGGAGCGGTAGCGTCGGAAGAAATATTATTGGAAGAAGCTGCGTCGAAAGTACCATTATATCCAGTGGTTGCTCCTTGCACAATATTGTTTTTGGCATAAACGATTTCATTAGAAGTCTGATCAATGCCTATGCCACAACCATAAATTGTATTATTATAAACCCAAAATTTTCCAATATAACTTTCAACATATAAATTAATTCCACCATATCCTGCCTCACCTTTATAAATAATATTATTAAGATAATAATTTATACCGGGGGTCATGCGATAGCTACTAATGCCGTGACGAAGTCCTTGAAATATATTATTACTAACCACAATGTTTCCCGTCATATCACCCGTAGTTAAATCTGTATTAACGCCTATGTGGTTATAACCTCCAGTCCCATTACCCATAAACTGCAAGCCATCTACGCGGACATAACTTTCATCAATATTAATTAATATACCTTCTGCAATTGAAATCTTATATTTATTACTATCCCATTTTCCAGCATGTCTTTGACTAACTCCCACCTCATTACTATTAAATGGTGTAAAAATATTTATGTAGTTTTTTATTCCAGCAGTCCAATCATTTATAGCCGTAGCTACCGTATCCGCCGTCGTCCCATTCGCATAGCAAGCAATATTCCATTGCTGATTAGCCGCCACCAAATCTTTCCCCACATCATCCGTCGTCGCATCTCCCCCTGCTGTCCAATCATCAAAATTTCTCAAATCACTGTCAATGCCAGTATTTTCCACACCTTTTTCCGCATTTGAAAGTGAAATGTAAGCCCGAAACAAACTCCAGTTTAAATCCGCATTAATTGGCGTTGGAACTCCTCCACTGGCTGTCATAATTCTATATTCATAATTCGTAATTCTTTCTGTTATAAATACAATACTGTCGTTCGCATCGATGTCCGAATCATCATCATCGTCATATTGAATCACATCGCCTACTCCAACATTATCCGGTAGAGCCGTAGCAAAGGTGGCTCGGTCTCCGGTGATATTCATGGCGTTAGATGTACCCACAGTAATAGCAGTAGTCGCACTTGGTCCGACACTTCGAAATATTTTAGTTGGTCCGCTGGGTGTTTCAATTTTTGAAATAATGGTTTGATTGCTTGGAGTAGTGGATTGCGGTTTGATCCAAGCTTCGAGAGTTACGTCGTTTGTTAGGTCGAGAGAACTATTATCGTTTATTTCCACATAGTCACCTGTGCCATCAAACTCTAGACATTTGCCACTCTTACACATCGATTCATCTTTCCAAGTCGCACCGACTATTGCGCCGTCATTTCTGTTGGATGATTCATCGTGAGCCGTAGATCCAAAGCCTTCGTCAAGCGGGAGGTAGAGAGATGGCGAAGGACCTTTTTCTTCTTGGCTAATTGTTCCAATGGTGTAGTTGCTGGCCTGGGTGGCAAAGTCAGTAGTACTAAAACCATTGTCGACGTATGGATTGCCATAATAGAAATCTATATTTTGAGTACCGGCGTCAAAGACATCAAAGTTAGTGTGAATAATTGTAGAAGTCGATCCGCAACCCGAGACGATATAGTACGGGAGTATTTGCCCGCCACTTTTTACAAATCTAATATCTCCGCAATCTGTTTGAAATTTAGCAGTGTCGGAAGTATCTAAAGCTAGAGTAATGTAAACATTATTTTCGGTTGTGGTATTATTAGTTACTGCAATGGACTTTCGATAAAACCAATCGCTGTTCCACCAGGAGGCCCCGGCTTCTCTGTTCCAAAAGTAAAATGATAATGGGGTTATTACCAGCAATATTAAAACCAAAGAAAAGATTAATTTTCTTTTTGTCTTAGGCTCTAAGAGCCCTTTTGAATTTGGGCTCTTAGAGCCTAGGTCCTGAACTCTTGTTTTGAAAAGTTTCTGAGGCAATTGCTTTAAGAAAGCCAGCATTCTCTTTCCTGTTTTTTTAGGCTGAAAAATTAGCATTGCCACTGGGCGTAAGATTGCAATAGCAACGCTCTCCCAAAATTCTAAAGTCAGGATTTTTTTTATATTTTTTATCATGAAAACATTATGATTTAGGCTCTAAGAGCCCTTTTGAATTTGGGCTCTTAGAGCCTAAGTCTTGAACTCTTATTTTTTTATTTTTTATCTAAAAACACAGATATTTTTGACATCTCGAGTTAACTATCACTATTGGAATTATATCACAAAAAAACCGACTTTTACAGTCAGTTTTTGGTAGGTTATTTTTTTTACATCATTCATTCACACCAACTCGTCCCTACCATACTTAGTCCCAAAGAATATCGGAGGATTAACAAAGCATCAGTAGAATTGGAAACTTCGTCGCAATTAACATCGCCTATCGTCGCACTCATTTGCCAAGTCACTTTATAATTTTCTAAAACAATTCTTTTTGCGGATCTTTTTCTTTGATGATTTTTTCAATTTCTTCGATGAATTCTCTGGCGTTCTTTATGGCCCCGAGTGCTTCGATTTCAGAAATTTCCAAACCCGCTCCGTAAATTAGATAATGGCGTTTCTTTCTCATTTTATCAAATTTCCTGATTATATTGATATGATTTTTTCCCAGCGCATGTTCCGTAAAATCAGCAATAATTTTATGTGAACCTTGGGCGCGTGGCCTCAGATTAATGGAAAAAGATAGGGCTCGTCCGGCTGAAAGCATGGCCTCATAGGCAAGTTCAAATGAATTTTCATATTGCTCATTAGCCAATAAAATTTCTGCACTCTTAAGATTACTTTGAGCTTTAGCTAAAACTTTTCTAACATCGGAAAAATTAATTTTTTCCGGTTTCAAAAGCCCGCTGTCAATAAATTCTTTATATTTATTTTTCATGGCCTATGATAAAAATTTTAGGGTTGCGTATTATTGACGCAATAAATGAATTACTATTTTTACTTTTTTTATCAAATTCTGCCTTTTTGTAAATGTGGTAGTTTATCTCTCGATCTGCTGTTTTTTCCAATTTTGAGATAACTTCAATCAGTGCATCCTCATTGGGATTGCCAATAATCATTAGATCAATATCGCTCTCGCCGTCCTCTTTGCCTTTAGCATATGAGCCAAAGATAAAAGCGCTTTCGATACTGGAGATTTTTTGCAGTTTTTTTCCAAGCATGGCTTCCAGTCCGATCGTCTTAGCCACTACTTTTTTTATTTCGCCGTAAAGCGGATAGTCTTGGTTTAGTTGGAAGAATCTTTCTTTGCCCTGAAATTCTGACGTCAACAGTCCCTGCCCTTGTAAATTCAAGAGTTCTTTGCGCACATAGGCTGCTGGTTTTTTCAGAATTCTTTCCAGCTGACGGATATAGTATTTTTTCTCCGGATGGAAGAAATATAATTTTAACAATGCGTTCCTCAATTTAGATTTACCTAAGATGTTCATATGTATAAAATTTAACTGTAACTCTTATTAGTTACAATTGTAATCTTTTTGGGTTACTATGTCAAATTCATTCGCACCAACTCGTCCCATCCATACTTAGCCCCAAAGAATATCTTAGTATCAAGAGTGCATCGGTCGAATTGGAAGTTTCATTGCAATCCACGTCCCCTGTTGTCGCTGAAACTTGCCAAGCCGTACCATCCATCGAAAGGCCGAGGGAATTGCGCAAAGTTAAAAGAGCATCAGTGGTATTGGTGACGGAAGAATTGTCGACGTCGCTGCGAATAATAGAATTTCCAGCTAAGAGAGAAAAGTAAGTTGGACCAACTCTTTGGTCGTCTATTATGAGATCATCCACGTAAAAACTTCCATTGCCAACATCTCCTTCTTGCAACCCATAAGTCTGAGCGAATCTATTTCCCCCAAGAACAAACTTATTTATTCTATTATTAAACTCTGTTTTCGCTCTAAGTCCTGTTTTCAGATTATGAGAAATAACATTTCCAGACTCATCATAATACCATTCCTCATATTCAGCATCCATGCCATTTAAGGTGCCTATCTTCCATCTAACTTCCATTCCCACCCAATTTCCTTCTTCATATTCGGATAAAAAATTGCTTGACCCAAATTCAACTGAATCCGTTTCGTCGTTATATCCGCCATATGTCCAACAATTATCCAACCCGCAGAAACCATTAGCATAATTTGTGTTTACCCCATCATCATATCCAGCTGTTCTAATCAATGTGCTTCTATGTGCGTTTTGAGGATAAGAAGTGCCTCCGCCTTTTATATTCGTAATCAAGAAATTATTTCCGTAAGCATGTAACTCTTGGTCGCATTGGCAGGTTCTAGCCCTATCTTCTCCATCTTCCCACCAGTAAATATTTGCAAACCCCTGCTCAATTTCATAAAATTTCCATGTGCCGATATATCCATATCTCGAAACCTGAGGAAGATATTTTATTGATCCACTGGGAAACTTTGCCATAAAAAACAAATGCATTTCATCATAACCACTCTCAGGACTTCCATTACCAAAATACATACCTACTCTAGAAGGACCCAACCTGTCATTGCAATCAGAAAATCCGCTTAATTCTCCGCTATAAAGTTTGGCTGCATTGGAATTTCCATTTATAGTAACATTTTCACCCTCAATAAATGTACCGGTTTTATTTACACTTGTTATATAAAATTCTCCCAAAGCGTTTCCGGTTGCCCAGTTGCCCTGATCAGGATATCGAACAATTCCCGTGATCGTAGAAGCTGCGAGACTAGTTTGTCCTATTATACTATCTCCATTTTGAGGCTGATATGTGCCACCAGAATTAAAATCCAGTCTTATGTCATAGTGATTATTTGGAGTTATTAAGGGATCAGTATAGCTCATTCTAAGAGACTTATTTCCAGACCATTTAAGTCCACTTCCGTGGTCAGCTATCCAATATTCACCCGGTTCTGGTCCAGTGCATCCGCCACTCATGGAATAGTCATCATAAGTGTCCCATAGGCCTGCGCCGCCACCCGTTAAAACTGGCAGATCGCAGGAGCCCAAATTATTGCATCCACCATTATTATATGAACCTACCCAATCATTATATTCATCAAAACTATCTACGATATCAAAATGACTCTCCATCGTCGACTGCCAATCAGCTCTTGTTTTTTCCGCTATAATAAAAACTGCAAGAGTGCTTACCACTAGAAAAATTATTTTTAGTTTTAGTTTTAGTTTCATAAGTCATGCATTACTTAAGATTCAATTTTTCAATATCCTAATTTTAGCACAAAAAAAGGAATGTTTGCATTATCTACTCGCACCAAGCCGTGCCATTCATCGAAAGGCCGAGAGAATTTCGAAGAGTCAAAAGTGCGTCAACTGCCCGCAAATTATTAAATAAAAAATTATTTTCCACCAGCGACAAAACTCCAATAATTATCTTTGTTAATGATTTGGAATTCGGAATTGGCATAGTTGGATAAAAATTCAACAGGTTCCTTTGCCTTATCCTTTTTCCATTTGAATTCATAGGCGAAAAATTTCCCATCCCTTTCTTCTATCAGGTCGATTTCTTTTTGATCATAAGTCCGCCAAAAATACAGATTGGCATATATCTTATGATAACTGTTTTTCTTTATTTTCTCCGCAACCATCAGATTTTCCCAGAGAGCACCAATATCACTGCGCAATTCCATTGGATTATAATTCTGTATCAGGCTATTTCTAATTCCCAAATCATAAAAATATATTTTTACGGACTTTGAAATTTCTTTCCGCATGTTTCGACTTAAAGCGCGGAGGGTAAAAATAACAAAGCATTTTTCGAGTAAATCAATATATTTCTCAACCGTAATTCTATTTATTCCAAGGGTCATAGCTAATTCGCTATAGGAAACCTCGTCACCAAGCTGCAGAGCCAAGAGTTGGAGAAGCTTTATAATTACAGCTGGTTTTTTTATCCCTTCAAGCATCAGCACATCTTTATAAAGGTAATTTGAAGCAATCTCATCCAGCTTATCTTTGGCGAGTTCTTCGGTCGCCAGAAAAACTTCCGGATATGTTCCGAAACGCATAATATTCTCCAGTTCCGCATTTAGTCCCACTAAGTTATTTTTATGCCTAATCTCTTCTAATGACAAAGGACTGAGAGTAAAACGGATCGCTCTGCCGGTCAAAGGCTCGCTGGTTTTATTGGCTAAGTCAAAACTCGAAGAACCCGTCGCGATTATTTGAATTTCGGGATAAGTGTCCACGATAATTTTTAATATTTTTCCGATATTTCTGACATTTTGTGCTTCATCCAGAACGATTAATTTATTATCTCCCAAAAAATCCTTGAGCATCACAGCTTCTTCCACTTCAAGACTCTGCCTGACTGACAAAAGCTCGCAGTTAAAAAAAGTGCTTTGTCCTTTATATTTTTTCAAAATTTCCTTTACCAGGGTAGTTTTCCCTACTTGTCTGGCACCATAAATAATAATAACCTTGCCTTTAAAAAGGTTTTTCTCGATGTTTTTTTTGATTATTCTGGGATAAAATGACATATTTTATATAAATTATGATATTACAATATCAATTTTATACTAAATTTTGATATTAGTCAAGCTACTTTCTTCGCTTATATTTTTGTTTTTCAATGGTTTTTTTCAAGGCTAAGTCTCAAATGCCCCCGAGACTTAGCCTTGAATTGCTTTAATGCTAATATGTTAAAATGCTAAAATGTTAATATGACCTACTCACACCAACTCGTCCCATCCATACTTAGCCCCAAAGAATATAAAAGACTCAGAGAAAATTTATTCGTGTTTAATCATTTAAATTTATCTGATTCAGGCTAACTTATTTAAAATTCACTGCTCTACCGGCGTAATCTTGTTTTATTTGTTCTTCCGTCAAAACGTAGTTGTAGATTTTTACGTCATCAATTGTGCCATTAAAATTGTAAGCCCCGGATTGTTCATTGCCAATCAATTGACTTGCGGGACCCGAGACAGGCTTCGTGAAACTTGTAAGATTATAGTTATCAGCCACTCCATCTAGAAGTCTTTTCCCATCAAGGTAAATTCTGGCTCCATCTGTGCTATTCCAATCCCAAATAGCTAATAAATGATGCCACTCTCCAGCTGACCAGGAAAAATTTGAGTCTATTCTATATAGTCTCTGAACTGCTCCATTATCCCACATCGCCAAATCTATATCACTGCCAGTTTTTCTTAAAACGAAAGCTCCAGCTTGACCAACAGCCGAAGTGCCATAAAAAGCATGGCTGGCACCATCATCCCAATCCCAATTTGGCTTAAACCAAAGAGAAACAGTACGAGCGTTGGTAATTGAATAGACAGAGGAAACCTTTTCACTTGTAGCATCGAATTCTAAACACTTTCCAATCTTACACTCGCTCTCATTTTTCCGAGTCGCTCCAGTAATCGTCCCATGATTGCCATTGCCGCTCCAATCATCCACTTGCGTGCCGCTAGCTTCATCCATTTTCCAATGTGCCACCGGCTTGCCATGATTATAATCCCAAGCGATTTGGGCAGGGTTGCGGGCGTAGTTGTAGATTTTGACGTCGTCGATTTGACCGTTCCAATTATAAGTATTTGTATTATACCCTCTTCCAATTCCATTATAAATCATCGCGGAATTCCCTAAGCTATAAATCGTAGTATTTAAAACACCATCAATATAAATTAATAAATTTCGACTAGCATCAACGGTCCAAGAAAGATAATGCCAATTTCCGTCAAACAGAATTGTTGTGTTTGAATTTGCTACAGTATAATTACTACTCAATGTCCTATAGGAAAAATCATATGCTCCACTAGAAGTAAGGTATATATCATAGCTAGATGATGTCTGATCTCCAAATGGAATCATGTATTGAGGGACTACTCCCCCTCCCCATTTCAACCAAGAGCCATATGAGTGCGGACTAGTATCAGCAAAAGAAATTGAGGTATGCGAAACATAATCATCCACCCCATCAAAATTTAAAGCACTTCCGATTTTTCCAACCGGATTCCATGTAGCGCCATTTAATGTTCCATTATTTCCATTCCCGCTCTTATCAAAGGCTGTCGCCCCACTCATCTCGTCCATCTTGAGTTCCAAAACCGGTTTGTCACATTGTGCGGTGTCGCCCGGGATGCAATACTTGGCATTATCGCCAGTCACTGTCGTGCCATTATTGTTCGCACTGGCTGTTTCTCCCCCCATCGACAAACTTGCTCCGCCGTTATAGAGGGTTTTTATTTCAGATTCGGAGAGGGCGTAGTTGTAGATTTTTACTTCGTCTAATAATCCTTGAAAATACCTTTCATCAGATCCTGGCCTACCAATACGAGCGTTGGTATTCCAACTAGAAGTATCACTCGTAATATATGTATCTATCCCTTTAGACACTCCGTCCAAATATAATTCTGCTGTTCCATTTGATCTTTTAACAGCTACTACATTGTGCCAGCTCGCTGTATCAGTGAAAGCTGTTTCAATTAAAAGCGGGTTACCGACGATACCATGATTAGCCCAATCGCCAAAATAAAATTGAATTTTATTAGAAGCAATATCAACATGCGCTTCTGGCTCATCTCCACCCCCATTACCATTATTAACTCCTTCCCAGATTAAATGGTGGTACGAAACTGTATCACTCGCTTTAAACCAGAGAGATGTTGAAAATTCACTAGTTTTTAAAACTGATCCTCCCAATTGGACATAATCATTGCCATCAAACTCAATCGCCCCGCCGAATTTCCCGCCCTTATCCCACATCATCGTCGGAGTGGTGTTTGTACCAGTTGCGCCAGAAACCAAGGTGCCATTATTTTTATTAACCGATTTATCATAAGCCGTCGCCCCAAGCCCTTCATCAAAACTCAAATCTAAAATCGGTGACTTAAGCGCCGCCCCTTGGGACATCGAAGCACCAGCGGAGGCACCCATGTCTTCGAGGATTTGTTCTTGCGTGCGAGCGTAGTTGTAGATTTTTACGTCGTCAATTTGTCCAGAAAAATATTTCTCAGAAACCGAACGGATATTTCCAACTCGCACTGTTCGTGGAGAATTGTATATAGTGGTTATAGTTGCATTATATGCACTAGCAATCAAGATGCCATCTAAAAATATTTTAATATTGCCATCACCATAAGAAATTCCAGTCGCGTTATGCCATTCATTCACTCCTATATTCATTGTACTAACCGCGGCTTGAAAATTTCCGGCAGCGTGACCATTATTAGAAATTCCAAAATTTAATTTATTATTTAAATCAACCCAGAGAGCATAGCTCCTATTATCAATAAAATCTTCATATTTAGACACAATTGGATCATAATGACCAAGACTATCCCTTTTAAACCAAGCAGATACTGAAACAGAATTCAATATGTCATAGTCGCCTGCATCAACATAATCATCCACCCCATCAAACTCACAAGTACTACCAACTTTTCCGGGTTTCGTGCAGTCCATGCCGGTGTTGTTGGCGCCGTCGACCGTGGTTCCGTTGTTGCCGTTTCCGCTCGAATCATTCAATATTTTAGCATCGCCCGAAACTTTCTCATCCATCTTGAGATGCATCACCGGCCCGGGAGCGTAATTGTAAAGTTGTTTGATTTCGTCGGGAGAAAGCGCGCGGTTGTATGTGCGAAATTCATCAACATTACCAATTAAACTATAGCTCGCACCCCTTCTTCCTATTTGAACTCCAACTGTCATTGCTGGATTAGAGAGAGCGTTTGTTGTATCCAAAACACCATCTATATATCCTTTAATATTATTTCCGTCGCCAGTATAAACAACATGATGCCAAACATTATCCACAACACTTTTTGTGGAAAGAGTTGTCCATGCGGTTCCGTTATAAAATTGCATTTTACCAGTGCCTGAGTTCGCGTTCCAAAACCAATTATTATTAGTGGCCGTCGCAATATAAGGATAGCTACCACCTCCTGAAATTTTTATCCATGCTGAATAAGTAAAATTACCACTTGATGATGTATTTGTTAAGACAGCGTCTGTACCACCATTAAAATTACCCCCATTTCCAAATTTACCAACGGTGGTACTTGCTCCACCGCTCGCTGTTCCATGATTATTATTCCCACTCACATCTTTGACTTCACCCGCCGTCCCATTCCAAGAACTTTCATCCATTTTCCAATACCCCACCAAACCATCACTCATCCATTTTGCTGATTTGTCTCCCATAGAAACACTGGTGCCTCGATTTGTTTTTGCACCAGATGATCCAGCATTATAATCTTGTCTTATTTGTTCATCACTTCTGCCATAAGAATAAATTTTTACATCATCCAAAAATCCAACAAATGGCGAACTAATGCCGTCTGAATTTAGGGCGGTGTAAAAAGTTGGATTAGTTCCCGAGAGTGAACTGACTGCGCTTAAAGAAACATCAGATGCCACTTCTGTGCCATCTAAATAAATATAAATTCCATTGGTAAAATCTTTTTTTGCCAAAACATAATGCCAAGTATCATTGTCATAATTTTTTCCGCTTGTGCAAGTATAGTCGTCAGGAGTTTCGCTACTCCAAGTCCCATCATCATCGATTCCAAAACAAACATCGCCGTCCGCATCCAGCCACAATTTCCAACCGGCGCTGTCATAACGAGACATCAGGTAGGCGGGGATGGAGACTGCCGGACTTTTAAACCACGTTCCGATTGAAAAACTATTTTCTTTGAAACTCAAATCTGTGTCATATGCACGATTAACATTGTCATTATTTCCGTCAAAATATAAACATTTTCCGCTCACACATTCACTTCGCTCTTGCCAAATCGGCCCGTTTTCCAAAGTCCCGTCATTGGTGATGTTATTGCCACGCAAACTATCGTCATGGGCGACTGCGCCAATTCCTTCGTCAAAACCCCAAGCCAAAACCGGCGGATTGCAAGGAACACAATCTTCGCAATAAGCCTCACCTTCTTCAGATTGAACTCCATAATATTCTCCACTGTCATTGGTATTTATCCAGCCAACTTTTTCACTCCAAGCGTAACCTGATAGATTGCCATTACTGGCAACCTGCACCTGATATTCCACTGCTCCCACTCCGCTAAAATTTATCCATCCACCTTTTTCACTCCAAGCAAAACCAGACAAATTTCCCTCGCCGTCAGACACTACGCCATAAGGTTGGCTCTTACAAGACAAATCATTGAAACAATTTAAAGAAATCCAGCCAGCTTTCTCGCTCCAAATATAACCGCTAATCTGGTCATTGCTTATTTTAACGCCGTAATCAATGCCCGCATCCTCGCCGGAAAAATGAATCCAGCCGATTTTTTCGGACCAAGAAAAGCCAGATGAGTTTCCGGAATTATCCGCCCAAGTTACCAGCGGAACTATTGATAATAATACTATTAAAAAAAATTTATACATATTGTCAATCAAAAACTTTTCTATCTTTTAGAAGACGCACCTCATAACCGCCATTGTCGGAAATGGCGTTTTCAAATAAATTCAAACTTGCCTCATAACCGCCGTAAACTCCGTAACTTAAATTATTTTTTATTATGTTGCCATAAATTTCCCATTGTCCCGCAGTGGCAAATATTCCCGTCTTGGACGAATTGATTATTTGATTGTGATGGACTTTTCCTTGTCCACTGAGTAAACTCAGGGCATTGCCTTCAATATCGTTAAAATTACCAAATCCAATCTCTAACTTGCCATTACCCTCAACTACTACGCGCTTATTAAAGTTAAAACATAATAATTCAGTATCTTTGTTTTTAATATTCAAAAGCAAATATTCCTCTGGCTTAATTTCCGCATCATCTTCACTTTTTCCAATTAATTTTATTTTTTCGCCGTTTGTGGCATTGTTAATTTCCGTGGAAATTTCATCAACTGTATACAATCGCTCAGCAGAATTTCTGATCTTATCACATTGTCCGCCAATATCTCCGTTTGCTTGCTCCTCGGTTATGGCATTTAGCTTTTCAGTTGTTTTATAAAAGTGAGTTCGCAATTGATATGCCTCAAATCGCTTGGGCAGATAATAAACTCCTGCCAAAAAAATCACAATCAAAAAAACTACCCCGCCAATAATGACTTTTTGCCTATCACATTTGACTGAATATTTTATTTTTTCAACCACTTTTATGGCAATATTTTTTATCTTATTTTGAATAATTTTTTTCAATTTTTTAGATAGATTTAAAAGCCCGTATCATTAATTTCCCTTTTATTATATCATAAAACAAAAAATGCTTAAACAAAAAAGACATTTCTCTTTTCAGGAGCTTTTATCAGCCTACTATCACTGCCGAAATCATAAAAGAAATACCATAAATGCCGCCAAATTTGAAACTAATTTTGAAGTCAAGCTTCTGCAATTGGAAAAAGAATTATGCGCGCACAATTATTCCCCCGGTCGCTCTGTTTGTTTTGTGGTTACCGAGCCGAAAACGCGCGAAATTTTTGCCGCTGATTTTGGCGATCGTGTCATTCACCATTTGCTTATAGAACGTTTAGAGCCGATTTGGGAACCGAAATTCATTTTTCACTCTTACGCTTGCCGGAAAGACAAAGGTGCCATAAAAGCTATGCTGAGTTTGAGAAAAATACTGAAAAAAACACCCTCCAGCCACTTTCTCCAAATCGATATCCGCTCTTTTTTTATTTCACTGAATAAAGAAATTCTTTTTAAATTAATCCAAGCTCAAGTTAAAAATCCGGAAATAATTTGGCTGGCAAAAAAAATTATTTTTCACGACCCAACTTCCAATTTTTCCAGGAAAGGACAGCTTAAACTTTTTAATTTACTTCCAGAGGGCAAATCTCTTTTTGATATTCCCAACACCCGGGGATTACCAATTGGAAATTTAACTTCTCAATTTTTCGCCAATGTTTATCTCAATGAGCTGGACCAATTCGTCAAACATAATCTCAAAGCGAAGTATTATCTACGCTATGTTGATGACATGGTTATTCTTCACTCAGATCCCAGACAACTCCAGGTTTGGCACGATGAAATCGACAACTTTTTACGTCAAAAACTTAAGCTGGAACTGCATCCCGAAAAAACAATTTTAAAGCCGGGTAGCCAGGGAATCAATTTTGTCGGCTACATCGTGAAGCCAGATTATACGATTGTCCGCAATCGGACGATTAAAAAGTTTAAAAACAAACTCTGGCAATTCAATCAAAAAATTCTGACCAAAAATCCCATCCAACCCATTCGCTTATGGACGCCTGAACTGTGCGAAGAATTCAGGCAAATGTTGGCTATTATAAATTCATATTACGGCGTTTTTAAGCATGCTGATACTTATCATTTGCGCCAACATCTTTATGAAAAACATTTTAATATTTTGAAACTTTATCTAACTCCGGCAAATAAAAATTTCGATTATTTTATATGGACAGAAGAAAAATAAAATATTTTCTCAAAAAAGCCAGCGTCGGATAAACGCGAACGATTTAAAAAATAATTTCCGCCGCACACAACGAGCATAATTGCTGTTACTCTTAGTGTTATTGTTCGTGTTGCCATTGTTCAAGTTCACGTTCCAGGCGTTAGTAGTATTATTATAGTTCTCAGTAGACGACCAGTAATTGCGAGCTGCGCTAAAATGTTTTTCATCGTGGTAAAAAATACATCGCCTCCAATCCTCGCCGTAGCTCGGTATGGACGCTTCCGAATTATGATCATTCGTTATTTAAAATGACCCGATGAAACCGTGATTATTTTTTAAACCCGCTCTTGGCACCCTTATTAGCCACCAAGACTCTGGCTTTTTTGAAAATTTTATTTTTTTTGACTGCCCGCTTCGCAATAGCTTTAGCAAGGCGAGCCATTTTCGCTTGACCATTTTTTCCACTTATTCAATTGTTCGCAAATTCCCTCTATTTTTCGCACTAAAAATTCAAACACATTACAACCCAATATTTTCAAATCAAAACAGGTTCGAATATATATTTTTAATTTTTCTAAAATAAATTCGCTTTTTTCCAAAATTTCAAATTTATCAACTTTGGAATTCGCCTGCACCATCAAGTCTAAAAAATCCATGGTTAAATTTTTTAATCTTTCGCCCATCGCATAGCGATGCACGCGCGGAAAACTATCCACCCTATGGTGAATTTCAATGTTCAAATCATAAGCTGCTTGAAAAATGGGTAAATGTTGATAACGAGCCATAAAATAAAGATGCAAAAATCAAGATGCAAAAACCAAACAAAATTCAAATTTCAAAAATCGATAACTAACCTATTATTTAGTTTATTTTTCCTTCAACTTTATTTATTATTGCAGAAAAAATATTTTTGATTTCCAGACATTCCTGCTTTAATTCCTGCATCCTATCCTTAAATTCAGGATTAGCTTCTTCAATGCATTCAAACCAATGCATAGTTTCCTTTGATTCTTTTCTAGCAATTTTCATACGAAAAATAAAATCCTTCTTACCTAGTGCATCGTTAGCTTCCCTATAATTAGCCCCCATTGAACCAGCTGAACCAACACATTGCCCTGTAAGCCTATTATTTATCGAATCTTTTGGCAAAGCTCGGCACAAACGAATTGCTCTTTTGGCAAAATCCGTTGTTCTTTTTTCCAAATCAAAATTATGATTATTTTTATTTGAATTTTGGTTATTGTTCATTGAATTTTATTTGTAACTTGTATCTTGATTATTGATTATTCCTCTCCCATTTGTATATTAGTAGTCAATTTGTTGATTTGTGGGGAAATAATAATAAAATAATCAAATCACCGCCGCACACAACGAGCATAATAGCTGGTACTCTTAGTGGTATTGGCCGCGAAGCCAGTGCTCAAGCTCACGTACCAGGCGTAAGTAGTACTATTACAGTACTCAGTAGACGACCAGTAATTGCGAGCTGCTTCCGGGATATTATTAGCGCTACCGTCGATATAGGATTGCATCAGTTCTTTTTGACTAGGCAGATACCAATCAGTTTCATCAGTTCCATTTCCATTGGCATCCAAAGAAAGACTCTCGCAAAAATCAACTGACACGCCTCCCTCCGCATCCAAACCATCATCCGCATCAGACACTACTCCATTTAAAACAAAACTGTTTTCTGCCGTATCGCAACTATTTCCGCCTGAAGTACTGTCGTAACAATTGCTCCAATAAAGTCCTGTGCGAGTATCTTTTTTAACCTCACCGGTCGCTACCAGAGATCCGCTCAAACTTGAGTCCGTATAAGTTTCCCAGGTTGATTCTTCATTGTTTTGATCTTGATTATTTGCCCAAGCGCTAGCGAGATTATTTTGGCTACTCGCCGAGCCTTTCCAGTCATCCCAAATGCCGTTCTTCTGGTTTTCATAAGCGCCAAAAATTGCCAAAGTTCCGACTGTCGGAGTCCAATCCGTGTCGCCCGAGCCAAAAAAAACTTTGCCCGCCAAAACATCCGAAGCTGTCGCGTCCAGCGCGCTCGTCGCGCCATTTACCGGAGTAAGAGTTCCAATATTTTCATTGCCATACGCCGTAGTTAATTTAACATCCGCCTGTGAGGGTAAATTCAGAAGTCCTGCCAGATATTCCAGCCTCTCGATAACCGAACCGTCATTATTGGCAGTCACATTACTTGAAGAAAAAGAATTGTCCCCATTATCCGCCCCCAAAATATTTTGAGAAAAATCCTGATTGGACGCGCTCGGCGCCGCTGTCGGTTCGGTAAACGCGGCGTAAGCCACAAAAGTGGAAACCGCCGTCAAAGTCAGCACAATCGTGGAAACCATCCGCCATCCCAATTTAACGAAAGGTTTTTGATATTTTTTAAATATCTCTTGTAATTTGATTTTTAAAGATTCACATTTTTCTCGACAATTTTTATAAATGTTTTTGCCAACATCTTTAAGATTTTTACTCATTTTTTATTTATTAATTTTATTATTAAACTAAGCATTATTCGAACTCTTTGTTTTTATTATACCACAATTAAATACCGCTCTCCCACAATCAGTTTGAAATCAGTTTGGAATTTAATAGTGTCGGAAGTGTCTAAAGTTAGAGTAATGTAAACATTGTTTTCGGCCGTGGTGTTATTAGTTACTGCAATGGACTTTCGATAAAACCAATCCGAGTTCCACCAAGATGCCCCTGCACTTTTTTTGTAAAAATAAAAAGATAAAGGTAATATTACAAGCAAAACCAAAGAAAAAATTAATTTTCTTTTTTGACTCAAAGTTTTTAACTTATTTATTATCTTTTTTTTCATGAAAATATGGGGTTTTTTTCTTGTATTATATTTTGAGGAAAATAGCGGTTCAACCGCTAAAGCTTTAGCGGTTGAACCGCTATTTTTTTCTCTATTTATCTACTAAAATTATATCACAAAAAAACCGAACTTTACAGTCGGTTTTTGGTGGGTTATTTTTTTTACATTTCAAAGCTTGACTTTCATTCTTCAACGCCGAGCTTCGAATGTTCAGAAGAGAGTGCCGGTGGTAGAATCAAACAAAAATTACTTTAAATTGATCTGAACTTAGCAATTATTTACTAATAGTTATATCTTTAATCAGTTTATCTATGAATTTCCATCCATAAATTTCAAATTCAGTTCTTATTTGATTTTCAGTCCCTGCATAAATTATTGAGCCTTTCTTTGCTTTATTTTTTGCCAATTTTAACCAATAAGCTATATTTTTAAAATAATCAGAATTTATAGTTTTACCAGATTTGACTTCAATTGGAAATAGTTTTTCTCCTTGTTCAATAATAAAATCTATTTCGATACCCTTATTGTCTCGCCAAAAAAATATATTAATTGGCCTATGTTTATTAGATTGCGATTTGATAATTTCCATTGCCACCCAATTTTCCATTATCGCTCCGCGGAGAGAATGCACTTTTATTTCATCGGCTGACACTATTCCTAAAAGGAAACATAAAAGTCCGGTGTCATAAAAATATAATTTTGGCGCTTTGATTAATCTTTTTGAAAAATTTTGATAATGAGGCTGAACGCGATTTACTATATAAGTCGCTTGGAGTATATTAAGCCATGCTTCAGCAGTAGAATGAGCTATGCCACAATCATTAGCCAGTGATGAAAAATTTAAAATTTGTCCAGCCCGTGCAGCACACATTTTAAGAAATTTCTGGAATGTCCCTAGATTATGAACCTTTAAAATATCCCGCACATCCCTTTCTAAATATGTTTTAGTATAGTCATAATACCAGTCAGTTGGATTAATTTTTTCTTTGTACAATTTAGGATATAGACCAGTATAAAATAGTTGTTCCAATGACTTTGGCGCCACTGCCATTTTTTTTATCTCCAGATAGGATAAGGGCAAGAGTTCAACTATCGCTACTCTTCCCGACAGCGTCTGGGTGATATTGGACAATAAAGTAAGTTGAGCGGAACCAGTTAATATGATGGGTTTTTTATTTTTTTTGTTATCCAAAAATGATTGCAAGTATGAAATTAATTCTGGCACTTTTTGAATTTCATCAATTATTCCCCCATTTTTAAAGCGTTCCAAATAGCCACGCGGATCCGAAATGGCAAATTCACGCTCATCCAAATCTTCCAGTGAATAATATGGGTAATTTTTTAATATATTTTTCGCCATGGTTGATTTTCCGGATTGTCGCGGACCTACTAGCGCTACGGCAGGATATTTTTTTAATAATTCAACCACTGTTTTTTCAACTTGTCTTTTTATATACATATAGTGCTTTTATTGTTTATACCTTCATAGTACATATTTATTAAAAAAAAGTCAATCTGTACTAAATAATTAACTCCCTTTTGATAAAAATATGTATGTTCTTTTGTTTTAATGCCCTATTGCTTTCATGTCTCACACCAACTCGTCCCATCCATACTTAGCCCCAAAGAATATCGGAGGATTAACAAAGCATCAGTCGAATTGGAACTTCCACTACAATTAACGTCCCCTGTCGTCGCCCCTACTTGCCACGCGGTACTAGTCATCGAAAGGCCGAGAGAATTTCGCAGTGTCAAAAGTGCGTCGGTGGTGTTGGTGACGGAAGAATTGTCGACGTCGGGATGGATGACAAAGGCAGAAGGATTTTCTGATTTAGGCTCTGATTTAGGCTCTAAGAGCCCTTTTGAGTTTGGGCTCTTAGAGCCTAAATCTTATTCCAACCAATATTCTTCCATTTCCTTCTTATCCTTAAAATACTCTCCAGTTCTATCTATAAAATCTGCATATTCTTTTTCATCTTTAAATTGACCTAGGATAATTTCTTTGTTACATAATTTTCCATTTCTTTTTCCAATATAATCCAGATAACTAGAATATTGCCAATTTTTATCATTATACCCGTGAATAAAATTATTCTTATTTACGTAAGCTGAAAGATGCAATAAATATTCATTAGTATCAATATGAATAGATTTGAATGGTCCTTGAAAAAGAGAACCCGAACGCGCATTCTTTTTATTAAAATAATTTGTATAACCCATACTAACTTTGTGCATGAATTTTTCTATGCCTCTTTCTGATTTTTGTTTTAAAATAAAGTGATAATGGTTGGGATTTAAACAATAAGCTATTATCTCTACAAGCTCAGACTTAGACTCTAAGAGCCCTTTTGAATTTGGGCTCTTAGAGCCTAAGTCTTTTTGAGACTTTAATTTTATCTCGTAAAGACTTCCAATAGGATTAGTCACATTAAATTCCCGCATGCTTGTCAAAAATCTCACATAATCAAAATCTTCAAGAAAAACATCTCGCTTGTCTACTCCGCGGTTATAGATATGATAATATTCTTCATTGGCAAAGATTGTTTTACGCATATTAGTCCCTAGGCTCTAAGTGCCCTTTTGAGTTTGGGCACTTAGAGCCTAAGAATGAATTGTTTTTATGTTTTATGTTTCGCACCAACTCGTCCCGTCCATACTTAATCCCAAAGAATATCGAAGAATCAAAAGTGCATCAGTCGAATTGGAAGCTAAGTCGCAATTAACATCCCCTGTTGTCGCTGAAGTTACCCAAGCCGTCCCGTCCATCGAGAGACCGAGGGAATTGCGCAAAGTTAAAAGAGCATCAGTGGTATTGGTGACGGAAGAATTGTCGACGTCGGAGCGGATGACAGTAATGCAAGCCGTGCAACTTCCTCCACAGTCTACTCCTGTCTCGTCGCCGTTTTGGATGGAGTCGGAGCAGGTTGGTTCCGGCGGTTCTACCGTAGTCGTTGGAGCACTGTCATTCATACTCTTGTCGTATGCAATTATTTGATATTGGTCACCAGATACATAAAGCGGATCCGTATATGTGGTATCAAGCACTGTCCTAATGGGCCTGTATTCTCCACTTGGTACAGTATAGTGCGGGTGAGAAAACCATTTAAATACCACGTACATGACGTCCTCGTCGCTAGCCCCCCACAAGACAACACCGGAGTCGACAGAAGGAGAAACTGGTGCTGATGGCGAGTCCACATCCACTGACCCAGTGTCACCAAGAGAAAATTTATGTACAAGAGGAGATTTCCCAAGATCTACAGGGTCTCCATTCCATTCACCAACATACAATCCTCCTGATCCGTCAATAGTTATCCCCGAATGGAATGTAGGATAATTATATCCTTCTATCTGCGATGCGGACTTAAAAAACTCACTATCTAATCTCATGTATGCATATGGCTGGATATCGTCACTGTTTCGTGTTCCTGCTACTATCTCAGCTATCTGATCAACGTCATAAAAAATCAACATTGGTATAGATGTTGGCGAATCATACCCATCCATAAAACCACCATATTCGTACACATCCGGCATAACTTGCTGCACCATCGCCCCCGATATCGCTGACGTTGCTATCCCATGCGCACCACGGGTACAACCAGTAAGCGTGTTTCCAGATTTTCCAGTGTATGCCACGTATTCAGATGTAGTTTTTATCTTAACTATCCCGGAAGGAGTTAGGATAGATGAATCGACAACAGCGATTGCTGTTTGCTCTGAATCAATCCCTTCAGCCAAAACGGTACTCTCAACCTCCATATTTTTGTAGGCTGTAGACCGTCCAGAACCAGAAGTTGTCCACCACTTACTAGACCCCTGATAAGAGCAACCGGAGCATGTCTCATCATGCCTGTATTCCGACACACTCAAAACTACAAACGCCTGCCGCCCTCCAGATGTGGCCCATACAGCATCGCCATAAGTTGTGCCGGTAGCGAATGACTCCATTACATTATCTACAGGATATTCAATCAATTTTTTATATTCAACAGGATTGTCGGTCAATATTTGATACGTTGTTGATCCAACACCATGAGAGGTTGCTAATGTGCCAAAGACCCCTCTAGTGCAACCTGTCAGAATGTTACTTGATTTTCCTGTGTACGTAATGTATTCCGAGGCAATTGAAATTGTCCCTGATTCACTGAAATCAATTGCATTAGTTAATGCAATCTCTGTGCTAGTATTGGTGATTCCTGTCGATACAGTTGAAGGTGTAAATCCGCCACCCTGATACCCAGTCGAAAAGGTTGGTGTGACATCCCATGGCTTGATTGCATATAGCGATGGTCCAAAACTGCCGTTTGTACGTCCTCTGCCGGTTCCTAACGATGCCCCACCTAAATTAGTTGTTGCCCATGTGTCATTAATTTTAAGCAAATACCTATCCGCCTGCCGGGAATCTGTGTGCCCCAAATTCCACATTCCCATGTTTGCAAATGTAGAAAAGTCAGTATTAGACATCCCTAAAAACGGCCTAGCTGTTATTGCTACGGCATAGTCAAAATATTGATTCCAGTAATATTTATTTCCTGTTTGCCCAGTCTGCGCAGGAAAATATTCAACGTCTGACATCAAAGTTCCAGTCTCGGTATATCCATCAGTGGGGTCGGCAAACGATTTTCCCGCAAATACTGTCATCCGGTTCAGTTCGGATACGTTTTTTGTCTCAGAAATAACAGGCGCAGAAGGGACTAAACACTCAACCACGTATGTGTACGGTGAAGCGTCTGTTCTATTTGTCATTAATAGACAGCCTGCCTCAGTATCCCATCCCATACCAGAATGGATATGTCCGTTGCTCCAGGATGACCCGTTCCTTGTACCAGTCGGAACTCTCATGGCTCCTTGATATGAAAGATCTGACGGGTAAATTCTTTCTGTTGCTTGAACATTTATTGATAACAAAAAAAATAAATATATAAAAACAATTATGCGTGCGTGTTTTTTATTCAATAAACTTAAAAAAAACATAATTTTATTTTTTTATTTTTACACTTCCTAGTCTATATAAATCATCTATTTCTTCTTCACTTAACACGCGATCATAAACTCGCACCTCATCAATTTTTCCTTGAAACCCTAAATTTCCAGAATAACGAGCGCCTATTTGCAACCATTGAGTTAAAATAAAACTCGCAATATTATTTCCATTCCCAGCTAGCGCTCCATTTATATAAAAAGAATAATCACCAGTCGAACTATTATACGTAACAGCAATATGATTCCAAGAATTTAAAGTAACAGTTCCAGTTGATGAACCAACAGTTGCAATTCCAGTACGTTGCAATAGAAGAGTTCTGTTAGTATTGACAGAAAAACCTGGAGCGCCATTGCCTAATGGTCCAATTATATATCTAACAGCAGAAACACTAGAAACATTTATCCAGGCCACATAAGTAAAGATTGGGTCAAATGTTTTTACAGTACCAACGTATTGATTTTGGATTGCATTAAACGAGAATCCTTGCCCTTTTTTTCCAATCACTGGTGTGGCGCCGGAGATGGTGCCGTTGTTGCCGTTGCCACTGCGGTCGAAGGCGGTGTTGGTGGCGATGTTTACATCCGGTCCGTCGAAACTCCACATCCCAACAAGGCCGTCAGTCAGTTTGTCGGTTTGCGTAGTTTGAAATTTATCTTCACCCATTCGGTAGAGATGTCCAATTTCATCGATAGTTAAAGCACGATTATAAATACGTGTTTCATCAAACTGACCGTTATAATAATTACCACTATAGTCTCTGCCCAAATCCAAATCATCGCTACCTGCGTATACGGAAATATGAGAAGTGAAATCTCCATCGTCAGAAACTACCTGTCCATTCTTATAAACATTAAATGCTCCATTATTGAAGATTATAGCAACGTGATTCCAATTTGTATCTAAATTAGTTTGCGCGATTTGGATTTCATTATTTACTCCATCTGAAGAAATTCTTAAATTTATATCTTCACCCGCATCAATGAATATATTATATGACCGACCCCCTACTGAAGTAATATACTTATTAATAATCCCTCTATTTGAAGATCCCGTATCAGCCAATTTTATCCAAAAACTCCAAGACATCGCATTAGCTCCATCTAGCATATCGTTATCATTTACTTGAATATAATCATTCCCATCAAAATTCATTCCCTGCCCTCTTTTGCCGATTGCTTTCGTGACGCCACTTATCGTGCCATCATTCTTATAACTGCTTAAATCTTCTACTGTCGAGCCAGAAACAGTTTCACCATCAAACGACCAATACCCGACCAATCCAGTATTAATATCTAGGTTTGGACTTTCTGTCGAGTTTGGCGCCGGAGTTTGCACTGTTACTCCCGGGCCGTCATCAGCGCCGACGGACCACTGGCCGGTTCTCTCTTGCCCATCGATATCTGTGTCAAATGGCAAAGCGCTATCGTTCGCGAGCGATATGCCTGCGTTTCGCGCGGCGGTGTCGGAAGAAGAAAGATGAAAATCTTTATTGGTAGCGTCGACGAAAGAAACAGTGGTGGAGTTTTTAGAATTAGCCCCGGGAGCATCAGCGGCTAAGTCAGAAATATTGTAATCCGAAGATGCGTCAAATCCACTATTATAACCATTTGTACAATTTTGGACTATATTATTTTTTGCTAACACACTATTGTTTCGAGACTCAATTCCAACATTAAACCCATTCACAGTATTATTATAAAAATATCCCATTGATAAATTTGTTGATGAATAACTTCTTATGCCCGTACCTACTTTAAGATCATCTATTCTATAAACAATGTTATTTATAACTTTCACATCCCCAAATGTTCCTTCAATATTAATTATATACTCGCTGTTTAAAGATGAATCTTTAATCATGGAATTGCTTAAAATAATATTATTAGCTCCAATTTTAACTGCATTTGGATGTGTTCCGGTACCAGAAACATCGAATTGCAATCCATCAATTTCGATATATTCATCAAGTATATATATCGTATAACCATTAACATTTTCCTTCGATAATTGATATTTCCCATCATCCCAATTCCCCTTGTGTCTTTGAGAAACCCCTACTTCCTCGGTATATACCGGAGTATATACTTTAATAAAATTATTTTCCCCTGTATTCCAGCCATCAATCGTTACAGAAGTCGTATCCACCGCGTCACCGTAGCAGGCGATGTTCCATTGTTCATTATTTACTACCAAATCACGATTACCTCCGTTGAAAGTTATGGGGATGGAAGTATTTTTCGTGCCGGCTTCAGCGTTAGATAACGATGTATAAGCGCGGAAGATTTGATAAGTGTTGTTCACTGTAATGTCAGTTGGTATTGCACCAGTATGAGTGCGCAAAGTGTAATGAGTACTATCAGTTCTTCCGTGGACAAATAATAAAGTATCAGAAGTATCAATTGCATCAGCAGTTCCTCCAGTGTCAATAAGAATCGCATCCCCCACTCCGATGTTATCGGCGAGAGCATTGCTAAAAGTCGCCACCCCAGAAGTCAGCGTCACATTGCGAGCATGAGCGGTATCGCTTTCAAGAACTGCGGTAGCAGATGGTCCGACACTTCTGAATATTTGCGTGGCGGTTTCATCAGCGCCGATGTCCCACTGTGTCGCGCCGAAACCTTGGTGGAGGCGGAAGCTACCATCAATATCAGTATTAAATGGGAAATTAGCATCCGCACTTAAATCCGCGCCTGCATTTTTCGCGGCTGTGTCAGAAGGAGAAAGATGAAAATCTTTGTTGATGGCATCGACGAAAGAAATTGTTTGACTGCGACAACTATGTCCACCACAATCAGTTGAGCCAGAATTTGGAGAGGTAGCATCTTTGGAAATATTATTGGTCGAAGAAGAACTAAATGTTCCAACATAATCAGTACCATTATCATATGCAAGATTATTTTTGACAATAATATCTTGACCCGAATCTCTAAATCCGACCGTATTGCCATGAGCAGTATTATTAAAAATATAAAAAGATTCTATATCCACGCTAGAGAAAAAATAAGCAGATCCTACAATATCATAAATAATATTATTATAAGCAAAGGATTTATATCCAGATGGCATCGTAGCAATATATATTCCACCAGAATTATCCTGGGCATTAAGTTGCTTAATTATATTATTTGATATTTTCATCCCTCCAATATTATTGTTACCGCGGATACCGTATCTATACGTATCATTAGGCGATATTGATATCTGCAATCCATCAATTATCGTATAGTGAGCTGAATTTAAAATCCCTATTCCTGTAACATTTAATCTATATTTCCCATCATCCCATTTCCCCTGATGCCTTTGTGAATTGTTCACTTCTGTGGAAGTATTATTGGGCGTATAAATCTTGATATAATTATTTGCACTAGTAGTATAACTATCAACTGTGACTTCGGTAGTGTCCGCTCCGGTGTCATAATAGCAAGGCAGATTGAGAACTACATTAGCCGAGACAAGGTCGGAACTATTGATATGAAAAATATTGCTAGCCGCCGCTTCCGCCGAGTTAAGGGAAGTAAATTCCCGAGTGATTGAAACCACCGCTGAATTGGAAATGTCCCCTGGTAAGCCCCCTGTCGCCGTTACAAGGCTCCAGTGCATGCCGTCAGCGTTGGTCTTGGCGCTAATATATGCCACTGCGCTAGTGTTATATGTAACCCGGTCTCCTACACCGATGTTGCCAGTTTGTGCCACAGAGAAGACCCCCGCACCTCCAGTAATGGTTACAGTCGGTGCTCCAGACATCAGGTTTGCGACGGATTGCCCGACACTATAGTAGACTTGATCAGGATTAATCAATCCCGCATCACTGACCGCAGGAGTGAGATTATCATCCAAAGGACTATAGAGATTTAATTTGTAATAAAAACTGGTCACCCCACTCCAATTCAAAGCCGACAAATCCAGTGAGTTGGTAATATCCAAATGCGCCCCAGAAGACAAAACATCCTCGCCCCACAGCGTACCGCCAGATGAATACCAATTAGTGCCGTCTTGGGAAAATTGTACACTCGCGCTAGTACCCGATGGCAAAGAACTGACGTTATAAGCAAAGCGCACAGTGTTGTCAAAAGCCATCGTGCCACCAGTCAGAAGATTGGTAGAAACCACCGCTCCTTGAGTAGGATAAGAATTTCCGCTGAGCGCCGGCACAACCGTGCCGTCATAATCCACTTGCGCGTCACTAATAGTCGGCGTTACTGCCACATCAGTCGAAGTCAATTGAATTTTATAAAACAAAATTCCGCCCGTCCAAGCCAAGCCTGTCAAATTGACATTAGTTACTCCATTGGCGCAAGTATCCCAACCTTCTTTCACTCCGGCTGAATTGTAATAATTTACTTTGTCTTGGGAAAATTTAACGCTCACTGTAGTGTTGGCTGGAACAGTGGCGGTAACTTGGAAACCATTGATGGCCGTCACGGTCGCGCCCGAAAGCATATTTTTGGACTCTACAATTCCTTGCGCGGAATAATCCGCCGAAGCAAAAGTTGCCCAAGAGAAAAGGGTTAGACAGAATAAGAGAAAAATTGTAAATTTTGTTTTCATTTTAAGTTTCTTAGATAACTTAAGACTCTTATTTTAAGATTCTTAAGTTACTTAAGATTCTTACTAAGCTTCTTAAAAGCCCCTATATTCTTTCCTTTTCCGATACAACTCCTCCGAGAGTCCGCCCTCCTTTTGATGTTTTAATTTTAATGCTTCGACTTGACGATGAAGGAGTAATGTCGCTTGGTGGCAAAGTGTCAACAAGAAATTTGCTGCTTCCTCGTCCTGTTCGGGTAGCTCGATTGTCTTGAGGAGTTCCTCGATTTCCTTCTCCTTGTCTAAGCAGCTTAAGTCACTTAAGGTTCTTACCCATTGTGCGCTTCGCGCGCGCATTGCGAGCACGCGCGGATCATTTTTATCCCACTTGGATAATTTTCTTTGACGTAAAAAATCCTCCAAATCACCAGTCAATTCCTCTAATGAGCCCTTGGCAATTCCAGTGAGGTTAATAGCCACTTTTAAGGAAACGGACATATCATCCGAGCCTTCTGCGATGTTTTGCTTTCCACTCCTGGCTGCGCCGTCCATCTGCTCTTTTAGCTTCCAGCTTTTAATCCATTTATTAGTAAACTCAACTTCCAAATCATAAATAATAACTGAGAACCAATAAGTATAAAGTTTTTTATAAGGTTGCATAATTTTTTTATTTTTCTAAGTTTTTTAAACGACTTAAATTTTCGCTACTTTATTATACCACAAGAGCACTCACAAAAATGGAATTTATGCAGTATCAAGCGCTCTTGCATTAGCCCATTTGACGTGGCCAAAAAAAGACGCTCGCACAGCCATTATTTTTTTTAAATTTCCATCATCTTTATTTAACTCAAAAATTTTATTCTTAAACCTTTCTACTACTTTTCTGCGGACCAAAATATGCGTTGGTTTTAAATAATATCCCAAAAAATCAATTCCTTTTATTATTTTTTCTATTTTTGTCTTTTTTGAATTTATTTCCAAATTTAACGAATATTTCAAACAATCTACAATTTGTTTTTGCCAAGCAGTAAGAACTTTTGCGTCAGCATCTAATAAAATCAAATCATCTACATAGCGAATATAAAAAATACACTTCAGCTCCCGTTTAATATACTGATCAAGTTTATTCATATAAAGATTAGCAAAAAATTGCGATGAATAATTTCCAATTGGCAAACCCTTTGTTGATGGAACATCAAATAGACTTTTTCCAAACGGAACCGAACCACTCAAGTCAACTTTGCATTTATTGACTAAACTTTTTTTACGCCAGCAATTAAACGTCGGATTATGAAAAATAATAATTTTACCCAGCCAAAACATTTCTTCTTTCCATTTTTGGGGCATATTTTCCTTTTCTATAAATTGCTGATAAATATCAAACAAAATTCCCTTATCGATAGACATAAAAAAACTTTTTATGTCCAAATGAAGATAATACCCTTCTTTTGTACTATTTTTTGTTACTTTACGGATAAAATCCTTAAGGCGCAACATGGCGCGATGAGTTCCTTTATTAACTCGGCAGGCAAAACTATCATAAACAAAATGTTTCTCTGCCGATTCGATTATCTCGTTAATTAAAAGATGATGAACCACTCGATCGCGAAAATCAGCAGCGAATATTTCTCTTACACTCGGCTCCAAAACGACAAAGCAAATCGATTCTCCTGGCACGTAAGTTCGATTCGATAATTCATTCAATAATATCTGCAAATTATCCTCAAAGTTCCACTCAAATTTTAAAGCATTACGGGTTTTTCGCTTATTTTTTCGACAATCAAAATATGCCTTAAATATTTTTTCAGTGTTAAATATTGTCTGCATCATTATTGATAGTTTTATTATTTATACTTTTAGCCTCTTCCTCAATCGCCCATTTTTGCCAACTGCCGATTTGGTCGCCGATTGGATAAAGATAATTTTCATAGATATGGGCTAATTGTTTTGGGGATATAATTTCCGTTTCAGCAACCATTCTGAATCGCATTTTTAATTGATCAAATTTTAGACTAAGTTGTTTGATTGAACCATTCTTTTTTTCATTATCAGCGGAATTTATGATAAAAATTAAATCAATACATTGCCAACCTAAATTCAAGAGGTCTTGACCGATAGTATGTTTATGATTTCTTGGGAAATTGCCCGTCATTTTATAAGAATATTTCAAAAGCAACCACAACTTTAAATATATTGGGAGCTGGTCGGTTTTTGGCATAGAAAATATATTTAATTAATTTAAATAAAATGGGTGTTTTGATTCTTATTCAAAACAGAAAAAATAATGACTACCCTCGCACACAGCGGACTGAGTTGCTATTCGTCTTATTGTTGTTGTTCGAATTGCCGTCATTGAAATTCACGTTGCGGGCGTTCGTCGTAGAGTTCTCTGTCGCACTCCAGTAATTGCTCGTGCCAAATAAAATCTTAACACAGTACCATCCTGCGGCAATAAGATTTAAAAAAAATATTAAAAATTATTACCTGACATTTTATCAAACTTTTTGTTTGGATTAAGATCGTGGTAAATGTTTTTTCATCTCTTTTTTGATTATTTATATTCAATACCGAGAAAAAATACAAATATCCAAAAAAATCTGACCCATTTTATTTTTATTTTCCAAATTCCAAATTTTCCAAATTACCAACCTCGCACACAGCGGACTGAGAAGCTATTCGTCTTACCGCTGCTGCTCGAACTGCCGTCATCGAAATACACGACGCGGGCGTACGTCGTAGAGTTCTCTGTCGCACTCCAGTAACCGCTCGTGCCAAAATTATTTCCAAAAATCGTACGGTTAGCATAGATGCATTGCAATTCGCTGATAGTGGGCAACCTACCACCTGCCATCTTGCAAGCATCCTGCGCGGGATAACCGCTAAAATTCACCGTGTTATCCGCCACTAGATTATCTCCGTCTTGCCCGCCGTCAGTCGCGCAATTTGGTTTATCGCAAGACGTGTTGGTCGGTTTCCATTGTTTGCTACCGGTTTCATTAACTCTTTTAACGATAATATTAGTGCCATCTCCCAGACTGTTGGTACAAGTGGTCGATAGAGAGCAAAACCACACGCCGTCATCACAAGTTTTATCAGCCAGTTTGATTTCTCCCGCTCCGGTGTCCACATTTACATTCCAAGTATTGGCAATTCTGGTTGTGTCCAGAAAACTGTCGATAAACGACTGCGCCAAGGCATACAATCCGAAAGATAAAGCCATACCTACAACTACTACCCCAAACATCATCAATTTTCTTTTCTTGGGATTTTTTTGCCAATAGGCTTTTATTTTTTTCATTTATTTTTTTGATATTTAGCTAGTTATTTTATATTTCAATTATCGCATAAAAGTGGGAGTTTTCCAATGAGGTTATTTGGAGAAATTTTTTTCAAAGCTAAGCTTTAAAAGCCCCCAAAGCTTAACTTTCAATTGCTTTAATGCTCTGTTGTTTTAATGTTCTTTTGTTTTAATGATTATTCGCACCAACTCGTCCCATCCATCGAAAGTCCCAAAGAATATCGGAGGATTAATAAAGCATCAGTCGAATTAGAAACTTCGTCACAATTCACATCGCCAGTCGTTGCCCCTGCTTGCCACGCCGTGCCATCCATCGAGAGGCCGAGGGAATTGCGGAGAGTCAGAAGTGCATCAGTGGTATTGGTGACGGAAGAATTGTCGACGTCAGAGCGGATAGATATTGCTCCGCATATTTCTTCAGGACATTCATTGCCCAAGTATTCCCAAATATGTTCTGTTAATGTTTTGTTGGAAGCGCACCACTCAGGTTCCCATCCTGCGCCATTGGCTGATGTTCGATGGGCAGTAATTAAATCATCAGGATCACACATATTTTCCCTGATTAAATCCTCATTGGGCCATGGCCACAAAGGGATTGATGTCAAGTTGCCATCGACGTAACGGTTTACCATAGTTCCACCGCGCTCATGTCCAGTTACCATTGTGGGCCTAGTGAGATAATCTAATGTTGGAGCATATGATGCCTCGATTGGACTACCAGATACAAGATTGATAGCTGTATTATCTACAAACGTGGTTACAGCAGAAGGATTTTCTAAATAAAATCCAACCCCACCTGTAGTGTCAATAAAAAAGTTTTTAATGGTTTCGTCTGACACACCATTAGTCCCTGTTTTAAATCCAAGTGCCCCAGAGTTTTTGATTGTAATATATTCATATATTCCCCTTGTCTCTAGCTGTTCAACAACAGCACCATAGCCGGTAACTTTATGAAATATCAAATCTTTAAATTGCTGATCTTCATTAGGCGACCCACCACCATTTGTTAACAAACCATTACCAACAGTATTGAGAACAATCGATCCTAAATATTTGTTTCTGGCACTATGTGTTACGTACGCCGGAGTCAAATTCCCACTGGCAACCATTCCCGCCATATCGCAGCTCACTTCTGGGGGCATCGGCGCCCCATCGAGAACTATAATATTTTCAAAAACTGAGTCTTGGGTGTTATATCCTGAAAATGCTCTCCTTGGATCGTTTATTTTCCCTGTTCCCCGCCAGTAATCATACCTCAAAACGACTCGCCTGACGGTTATATGACTCGAACCAAAAGCAATCATTGCTGCCCGACCTATGCCGTAGGCAAAGCTGTCCTCAATGGTAATATAAGTAGCGTTATTTCCTATTGCTACGGCAGCGGCGTTGGCGTCAAGAGCCGACCCGAACGCTCCTATGTTCCTGATTATAATGCGTTTTACCATTTCTGCTTCAGTTGCAGAATCCCAGCTATTAATCACAATTGTATTATATTCTCCATTACTCCTCGCAATCAGGCCATCGATGGTAATGTCGTGACAGTAAAACGCTCCCCCCGGATAACCGCTTGAATTACTGGCTAGAAGAATGGCTTCTCCAGGCGTTGTCATCTGGATTATCGCCTGTCCCCGATTTTGCGCCATATACGTAATAGGGTTCCCTTCAGTGCCTGATTTTCTCGGGTGGAGTTGCTGATTATATATCCCGTCCATCAGAATGAGTGTATCGCCAGCATTGAGAAGTGTTTCAGCATGCGCGAATGTCGCCACAGGAGTGCTGGAAGTCTGCCCGTTATTAGAATCATTCCCGGTCGGTGAGATATAGAAGTCCGCGGCAAAAACATTTTTAGCGGACACTCCCAGATAAAATATCAAAGAAACTAAAATAATTATCAATTTTATTTCTTTCATCATTAGAATACTTAGAAAAATTATTACTTTAATTGCAAAATGATCCACTCACACCAACTCGTCCCGCCCATCGAAAAATCCAAAGAATTATTCTTTCCCCTCTTCTACTATCCACCAGTTAAATTCCAGTGCGCTGTCGACTTCTATGCCGTCATTTGTTTCGATTGTGAAGCTTTCACCTTCTTTGATATCTACTACTGCCAATGGTTGAATAATAGCGGCTGAAGTAGAGGTGACAAATATCTTACTATTTTTACTTACAGCTTTAGTAGGAACGATTACTTTCTTTCCATTATTAATAATGGGCTCATGCGTATCGTCATCAATCCAATCATGATTTTCATCTTTGGGCATCGGCTCAGTATTATTTGTCCAATCATTCATTTGGTCTCCATCTTTGTCATATGGAATTTTATTTCCACTGCAATCATCAATATTATCGTAATTTCCGTTCTCATCTTTAGTATCCGCAATCAAACCGCAAATTTTTCCAGTTCCAATTGTTGGCGCCTCTAAGTCAATATTTTTTATCACCAAAGCGCCTGTTTCCGTTATGGCTACTTCTAATTTTCCATCAATTTTTACATTTCCATCGGACGCATCTAAAAAGCTCAAAAGAGTATCCAGTTTATCATTCATCTCAACAAAATCAATCTCTCTAATTTGTTCTTTGATTTGATTCATCTGGATTTGAATATCAGTAACCAAAAGACCATTGCCAGTTACAGCCAATTCCAAGCTCGCTAAACTGGATCTAACTTCCAACATTTCTGCGCCATTGGCAATAATTTGATTAACTTGATCTTCTATTTCCATATTGGCAATTCTGTCTTGGATAGATTGCTCGACGGTTTCTACGGTCAAGCTTTTATTCCTCCTGGAAATCATCACTTGAATTGTACTATCACCGCTAACTAATTTCTCCAACGCGATACCAACCGTTGACTCTCCGGCTTCGGCTTTTCTTAAATATCCGGGCATATTGGCCGCAGCTAATCCATCTCCGATTTTGATAGCTCCGTTTTCATCATTTACTCTGGCTGGAATCTGGCCTAACATTCCAATCACTTTATAATTCTCATCATTTTCTCTGTCATCTTGGCCATTACCGATTACCGAGGGATTACTGGAAACAATACCCATGATATTAGTGTCTCCGCTTCGGCTACATCTCTTTATGGCATTATTATTTTCTTCATCGATACAAACTGTTTCTCCGGCCACTAAATCTTTGTTCTTAGTAAAGAAATACTCAGCATAGTCTGCGCCTGTCCCCGTGTAAGCTCCATCAGCATAAACCGCTCCATTGGCTTGCACGCGGAAAACTGCATCATCGGCGCTCGCCACATCTGAGCGAAGCATCATAATATTATTTGTGGAGGTAGTTTGATTAGAATTAATTTCTAATCCCACCACGCCCTCAGTTCCATTTAGGTGTAATAATGCTGTTTGCGCTACGGTACCAATGCCGATTCTTCCATTGGCATCCATGGATAAGAAATCAGTCGTGCCCAAAGCTCCGCCTAAACCGATTTTAAAGATGTCATCCGTGTCATCCAAGCCTAAATGAAAGTCCTGAGCATTGCCATCAAAAATTGCCAAAGAATCTTCGGCTAAGCCCGAACCAATAGTTATTTTTGAACCACTCGCGCCGCTACCACTCATCACGAGAGCGCCGGTATTATCTGCTGAAAGCGTGGCGTAGTTACTGATATCATAAGAGAATCTCAATTGATTATTTGCTCCAAATAAATCTAACATTGATCCAGGAGTATTGGTACCAATTCCTAAACGCTTAGTGGAGTTGTCCCAGAAGAAATTACTATTATCCTGGGTATACACTCCGCCCGCTCCAGCAAATGGGATTGAGCCAGTTGTAAAGGCAGTCGAAGTTCCTGTTCCTCCATAACCCACTCCGATAGTTGCGCCCATCCAAGTTCCGGCTACCACTTGCCCGCTGGCGTTGATTGTAAACAAAGAGCTATCATTAACCTGAAGATTGATAAAGTTTCCTGTAAACGATCCGCCTCCCCTTCCCATGTTCATAACTAATGCATCGCCTGAAAAAACACTACTAGCTTGTGTAAAATATGCAAGAACAGAAGAAGTTATGCTTCCACTATACAGTTGCAGTGCGCCTCCAGAAGCAGTACCAGCATGATCACCTCTTAATGCCCATCCACCAACAGCCGAAGAACGAACACCTGTCGTGTTACTGGTTCCTGAAGCACGAATTACAGAACTGTCCGTATTTCCATTGCTTTTATTTGCATAAAAACTATATAATTCACTGCTATCATCAGCTATTTCTAAATTATAAGTTGGCGTGGCTGTTCCAATCCCCACATTTCCATTCATAAAGGCGGCGGAATAATTATTATCCGCTCCGGTAGCACCATTCACATAGAGTCCGTAGGCATTGGTCGTGGCAGCTCCGGTGTTTTCTCCCGTGGCTTGGAAATATCCGCCATAAGTATTGACTGTGCCGCCGGTGGAAATTCCGCTGGAGGTGGCGTTGGAATTGATGCCATAAATATTGGTCGTGCCAGTAGTAAATATTCCTGTAGAATCCACATCCACATTGGTTCCATAATATGATCCAGCTGTAACAGTTGATAAATCTACATCATTTAAAAGAGTATCGGCCGCCACTACATAGCCATCGTTCGCCGCGCTCAAGGTCAAGTCCAAGTTTTGCCAAGCTGAATCAGTCTTCACATACCCTGATCCATTGAAGATTAAATTAGCGGATGTACTGTTACCCATCACTAAATCATATGCCATTGAGACATCTCCGACTGAACCAAAGGCGACTGGATTGCTGAAAGTTGTTTGTGAATCTGTGATAGTTAAAACATCAGATCCATTGGAAGTAATTCTAAATAAATCTGTAATTCCAGCTGCTCCAGCAATATCTAATTGGTAAGTTGGAGTAGCTGTTCCAAGTCCTAGTCTATTATTAGTATCATCCCAAAAGAATTTAGTATTATCTTCGGTGTAAACTCCGCTGGTACCAGCAAAAACTATCGAACCAGGAGTAAATTGAGTATTTGTTCCAGTTCCTCCCAGGGTTACTGCGAGATTAGGATTTACCGACCAAGTTCCGGCATTAATTGTCGGTACTCCGGTTGAAGCTGAAGTATTAATTCCTGTTCCACCATAAGCTGCTCCGATAGCACTTCCCATCCAAGTTCCGGCCACCACTTGACCGGAAGCATTGATCTGGAAGGCATCGTTTGTCCCAACGGTAAATAAAGAAGCGGGGGTAGTATCGCCAATTCCAACATAACCAGAATTTTTAACTACAAATAAATCTCCATTAAGATCATCATCTGAAGAAAGCATAAACAAATCAGTGGCTCCTCCGTTTGCACTAATCTCCATCCGTGATTCAGGTGTCGCATCTCCAAGCCCCCAATTACCACCCACGGAAATAAAAGTATGATTCATGGAATTTCCCCTAAAATTCAACACATTTGCTCCCCCATCTATTGTCATTGACGAACCACCTGTAATTTGCGGACCACTAGACCATTTTAAGCTATATGTATTATCCAGTAATATATTACCCCCCGAAATATGCAATGCTTCTGTTGGAGCGGCTGTTCCAATTCCCACATTTCCATTCATAAAGGCCGCTGAATAATTATTATCCGCACCAGTTGCTCCGTTGACATATAATCCGTAAGCATTGGTAGTGGCAGCTCCGGTGTTTTCTCCGGTCGCGCTGAAATATCCGCCATAAGTATTAACTATTCCGCCCGTGGAAATTCCACTGCTTGTTACATTAGAATTGATTCCATAAATATTAGTCGTGTCAGCAGTAAATATTCCGGTGGAATCTACATCGATATTGGTTCCGTAGTAATTGCCAGCAGTAGCGGTGGATAAATCAAGATCATTTAAAAGAGTGTCGGCTACAATTACTTGTCCGTCATTGGCGGCACTTAAATTTAAATTCAAATTTTGAGAAGGAGAATTTGTAAAAATATATCCAGTTCCGTTAAATTCAATATTGGCGCTAGTGCTGTTAGCCATAATTAAATCATACGCCATCGAAACATCTCCAACTGAACCGAAGCTCACTGGATTACTGAAAGTTGTTTGGGTATCTGTAACTGTCATAATATCACTGCCATTAGATGAGATTCTAAATAAATCAGTTACTCCGGCTGCTCCAGCAATATCTAATTGGTAAGTTGGAGCAGCGGTTCCAAGTCCGAGTCTATTATTCGTATCATCCCAGAAGAAGTTAGGATTATCTTGAGAAATTACCCCGCCTGTGCCCGCAAAGGCAATGGATCCAGGAGTTAAATTGGATAATGTTAATCCTCCAAAAGTCGGAGTGGCAGCAGTGTGGATGTCTTGAGGCAAAGATAAGGTCAAAGAATTAGCCGCGTTAGTTACGGTAATTTGATTAGCAGTTCCACTAACTGTTTTGTATTCCAAAGCGTCCCCAGCCGCATTCATTCCCATGATTTGATTAGCAGTGCCGTAAGCCGTGAGGCCAGTTCCTCCATTTCCGACTGACAATGTTCCAGTTATATCAGTAGCTAGATTAATTTGGTTTAGAGTTATTGCTTGATCAGTGATAGTTAGATAATCATAGGTAGCGGGAGAATTGGTGAGAGTAACTGGATTATGAGCAGCCGCAGTAATGTCAGACATATAGGCGACAGTTTCTCTAGTGGTGCCACTTGGAGTAAAGTATAATTCGCTTCCATCATATTCAAAAGCACCTGTTTCAGCAGTGGTGAGATTTACTCCGCTGGTTAGTTTAAGTGGCGCTCCGCCTGCAGTTGCGACTCCCGCTGCGATATGAAGTTTGGCAGTTGGAATAACTGTACCGATACCCACTCCCAAATTGTCTACTCCACCCAATCCATCAGAAAGACCATAAATTGTTAGCATTGGATTACCGTCCAGTTGGGCGGTATATGACTCGATAGTATTATCCACTGCACCAGACGTAACCCCCATATCAATCCAAGAAATCGCTCCGGAATCATCATCAAAAGCTAACTCTCCCAACTCAAGATTGGCAATTGAAGTTACTCCGTTTTGGTCAATGCTAAATTCAGATGTCCCCGCGATGCCACTACCAGAATATATTTTAAATTTATTAGAATCAGTAGCGTCAATTCCAAATGAGAAAGCGCTGCCAAGATAAAGATAATTGCTCGCATCATTCCAAGATAGATTTAAGTTATCCTGACTAACTACTCCACCCGTTCCAATAAATGGAATTGATCCGGCAGTTAGTCCACTCAATGTTACTCCGGCAAAAGAAGGACTAGAAGTAGTGGCAATATCTTGAGGAAGTGAAAGTGTCAAAGAATTAGCCGCGTTTGTAACTGTAATTTGATTAGCAGTTCCACTAACTGTTTTGTATTCGAGGGCATTACCAGCTGCATTCATGCCCATGATTTGATTAGCAGTGCCGTAAGATGTGAGTCCTGTTCCGCCTAAAGTCACAGGAAGTGAAGATTGAACTGACCAAGTTCCGCTAGATATGGTAGGTATTCCAGTTGAAGTTGAAGTATTTATTCCGGTTCCGCCGTAAGTGGCGCCAATATTTGTTCCATTCCAAGCTCCAGCTACTACTTGACCGCTAGTATTGATTTGGAATAAATCTCCATTTCCGACAGTGAATAAGGAAGCGGGAGTGGTGTCGCCGATACCTACGTTGCCTAAATTATCAATTCTAATTCTTTCAGTATCATTAGTAAACATGCCCAAATATTCAGAAGTAGAACCTTGAATTCTAGTGTAACCGTTATTAGTAAAATCAATATTTCCGTTTACCATTCTCAATCTACCGCCATCTACAAGTTGTAACGTTGCTGTTGGCGTAGCTGTCCCAATCCCCAATCTCTTATTCGTATCATCCCAAAATAAATTAGTATTGTCTTGAGCTATTGTTGTTCCGTTAGAAAATAGAACTGAACCGGAAGTTAAGGCGGGAAGATTAAATTTGTTATTAAAAGTATTCCAATCAGTATTGGATAATGCTCCGGTAGCGGTGGTTGAGGCTAAAGCTAGAGAAAGTTCTTGAGTACTTAATGACAATCCATTGGCTGTTCCGAGGGTTACAGCACTATGCAGTTCAGAGTCGCGAGCAATTGAAGCAGCGATGCTTAGCGTATCTCCGGTTAAAACGATTTCACCTGATCCGTCTACTGCGAGATTAGTGTAATCAGAAATATCAATATCATTTCCATTCCAAGTTACTCCCGTTAAAGTGGAATCTAAGTTTAGAGTAATATTGTTGGAAGCATCGATAGTTGAAGCTAGATTAGTTCCGCCTAAAATTGAAATTGTTTCAGTATCGTTAATTGTTTGGGTAGTCCCAGTATCAGCAGAGAGAGAGAAAGAATTCATGCCACCTACTCCACTAACCGATGACCAACTCATAGTTCCATCCATTTGAGCAGTTAAAACATAATTACTTCCTGCTGGCGCACCCGATGGTAAAGTATAAGTTACATTACCTGTTTGATCTGCTCCTTGGAAATAAGTATAGAAAGTTGCTCCGGCACTTTCTCGGATACCCAAAGTTCCGGTAATTGCTTGATTGCCATTTAAAGTTAAGCCGGCAAATGTTGGGGAACTTGTTGAGGTTAAATTTTGTCCGGTATTAAATTCTAATTGAGTATCTCCGATGGAGTCTGCTCCGATAGCTAAAGTCGCGGTAGCATTTTCTGCTCCTACTCCGCCGACAACTATTTGAGTGTTGCCGGTAATGGTGTTTACATAACTACCCGTTGTGTGAGTGCCGAGAGTGATTAAATTATCTAAAGTTACAGCTCCGGTTCCGCCGTTAGCAATTGGAAGTGTTCCAGTTACATGGCTGGCAAGATTAATTTGGTTAGCGGTTAGAGCTTGACCGACTCTGGAAAGATAAGACTCTCCGCTTAAGGTCATAGAGTCATGTAGTTCAGAGTCGCGAGCAATTGAAGCGGCAATATATAGAGAGTCACTATCTAAAACTATTTCAGAATCTCCAGCCAGATTAGTTTCGCTGGATATATCAATACTCGTTCCTAAGGTGGAAGCTACTGTAATTGATCCGGCTCCATTGGTAATATTAATTCCATCTCCGGGAGTTAAGGTGGCTAAAGTATAGTTATTAGCTGTGTCATTTCCAATTAGAAGTTGTCCATCAGCAATAGCAGAAGCGTTAACTCCTGTTCCTCCTCGACTTACGTTGAGTTGATTTTCTCCGGCAATTGTTCCTGCTCCGGTCCAATAGGCTACTTGATTAGCCGCCCCATTTCCATTTACTGCTCCCACCGCTCCACTTGATTGCCATGCCAAAGTTCCATCCGTAGCGGAAGTCAAAACATAATTATCAGCCACTGGCGCACCCGAGGGTAAAGTATAAGTTACATTCCCGGTTTGATCTGCTCCTTGGAAATAAGTATAGAAAGTTGCTCCAGCACTTTCTCGGATACCCAAAGTTCCCGTAATGGTTTGATTACCGCTAATGGTTAAGCCTCCAAAAGTGGGAGTAGAAGTGGTAGTTAAATTTTGTCCGGTGTTAAATTCTAATTGAGTATCTCCGATGGAGTCTGCTCCGATAGCTAAAGTCGCCGTAGCATTTTCTGCTCCTACTCCCCCCACTACGATTTGAGTGTTACCGGTAATGGTGTTGATATAATTTCCAGCTGTGTGAGTTCCGAGAGTAATTAAATCATTAAGAGTTGTAGCTCCGGTTCCACCGTTAGCTATTGGTAAAGTTCCGGTTACATGAGAAGCCAAATTAATTTGGTTAGCGGTTAGAGCTTGACCAACTCTGGAAAGATATGACTCTCCGCTTAAAGTTACTTCGCTGTGAAGCTCACTATCTCTGGCGATAGATGAAGCAATAGATAAAGAATCTCCGGTAAGAACTATTTCCGTGTCGCCAGAAAGGTTAGTGTAATCAGAAATATCGATATCATTTCCATTCCAAGTTACTCCCGTTAAAGTGGAATCTAAGTTTAGAGTAATATTGTTGGAAGCATCGATAGTAGAAGCTAGATTGGTTCCGCCTAAAATTGAAATTGTTTCAGTATCGTTAATTGTTTGGGTAGTCCCAGTATCAGCAGAGAGAGAGAAAGAATTCATTCCACCTGCTCCAGAAATTGATTGCCAAGCTAAAGTTCCATCTGTTTGAGCAGATAGGAAATAGCCATTGCTAGAAGGAGCTCCAGTTGGCAAAGTATAGGTTACATCCGCACTTTGCACTCCTCCGACAAAAGTTGTGTAGTTAGTTGGTGTTCCTCCTCCTTCTCTAATGGCGAGAGTTCCATTTAAAGTTTGATTGCCATTTAAAGTTAGTCCGGTAGTTGTAATTGTTCCATTTACATCCAAGGCAGTTACGGGAGAAGTTGTTCCAATTCCTAGTCTATTATTAGCAACATCCCAAAAAAAGTCTCCATTACTGTCATAAGTAAGATTACTTGCACTTGACCAATAAGGAATATGTCCCGCCAAACCAGAGCCGGTTGTTCCACCTGTTCCAGAAACCGATGTACATTTCCAAACTCCATTTGTATTGTCCCAACCCATTACTTCATTGGCTCCACAACCTCTAATTAATGATAATTGTCCGCCCACAAATTCCATTCCGGAATAAGAAGATGCTGTTGCACTATCGGTGTCAGTAGATAATAAATTAATAGATAAAGTTCCTGATCCGGTTATTGGACCTCCTGTTAAACCGTTGCCTGAACCGACACTCGTGACTGTTCCAATACCGCCTGTTCCTCCAGCCACTAACGCCCAATACAAGTTACCACTAGCATCTGTTTTTAAAACTTCTCCATCATTCCCTCCTGCAACTGGAAGGGTGTAAGTTACATCCGCACTTTGCACTCCTCCGACAAAAGTTGTGTAATTAGTTGGTGTTCCTCCGCCTTCTCTGATAGCTAATGTTCCATTAACTGTTTGATTGCCATTTAAAGTTAGACCGGCAAAGGTTGGGGAACTTAGTGTAGTTAAATGTTGGCCAGTGTTGAAAGCGAGTTGAGTATCTCCGATTGAATCTGCTCCGATAGATAAAGTCGCGGTAGCATTTTCTGCTCCTACTCCCCCGACAACTATTTGGGTGTTGCCAGTGATGGTAGAGATGTAGCTTCCAACTGTGTGAGTGCTCAGAGTAATTAAATCATTTAAAGATGTAGCTCCGGTTCCGCCGTTTCCTACTGGTAAAGTTCCGGTTACGTGGGAAGCTAAATTAATTTGGCTGGCAGTAAGAGCTTGACCGACTAATGATAAATATGTTTGGCCGCTTAAAGTTACAGCACTATGCAGTTCACTGTCTCTGGCGATACTTGCGGCAATACTTAGAGAGTTTCCGGTTAAAACGATTTCTGTGTCGCCGGTAAGATTGGTTTCAGAAGAAATATCAATACTTGTTCCCAATGATGAAGCTAGGTTAATTGAACCAGCTCCATTAGTAATTACAATACTGCTATCTGAACTGGTTAAATTAGCTAAGGTGTAACCGGTACCATTGCCAATTAAAAGTCTACCGTTAGCAGCGGTGCTTCCATTAATTCCAGTTCCTCCTCGGCTGACGTTGAGTTGGTTTTCTCCAGCAAGAGATGAGGTCCCTGTCCAGTAAGCCACTTGGTTAGTAGCTCCAGTTCCAGTAGTTCCTCCAGTTCCTGAGACACTTTGCCAACTCATAGTTCCATCTGTTGCAGAGGTTAAAACATAACCATTACTTGCTGGTGCTCCAGTTGGTAGAGTGTAAGTTACATCTGCACTTTGAACTCCTCCCACAAAAGTTGTGTAGTTAGTAGGAGTTGCTCCTCCTTCTCGGATAGCTAAATTTCCATTTAAAGTTTGATTGCCATTTAAAGTTAGGCCGGCAAATGTTGGGGAAGATGTGGTAGTTAGATTTTGTCCGGTGTTGAATTCTAATTGTGTATCTCCGATTGAATCAGCTCCGATAGATAAAGTTGCAGTAGCATTTTCTGCTCCTACTCCGCCGACAACTATTTGGGTGTTACCGGTAATGGTAGAGATGTAACTTCCAGCTGTGTGAGTGCCGAGAGTAATTAAATCATTTAAAGATGTAGCTCCGGTTCCGCCGTTTCCTACTGGTAAAGTTCCGGTTACGTGGGAAGCTAAATTAATTTGGCTGGCCGTCAGAGCTTGACCGACTAATGATAAATATGTTTGGCCACTTAAAGTTACAGCACTATGGAGTTCACTGTCTCTGGCGATACTTGCCGCGATAGAGAGAGTATCTCCGGTTAAGACGATTTCTGTGTCTCCAGTAAGATTGGTTTCGCTAGAGATATCGATTGCCGTCCCCAACGAACTTGCCAGATTGATACTTCCAGCTCCATTAGTAATTACAATACTACTATCAGCACTAGCTAAGTTAGCTAAGGTGTAACCGGTACCATTGCCAATTAAAAGTCTACCGTTAGCAGCGGTGCTTCCATTAATTCCAGTTCCTCCTCGGCTGACGTTGAGTTGGTTTTCTCCAGCAAGAGATGAGGTCCCTGTCCAGTAAGCCACTTGGTTAGTAGCTCCAGTTCCAGTAGTTCCTCCAGTTCCTGAGACACTTTGCCAACTCATAGTTCCATCTGTTGCAGAGGTTAAAACATAACCATTACTTGCTGGTGCTCCAGTTGGTAGAGTGTAAGTTACATCTGCACTTTGAACTCCTCCCACAAAAGTTGTGTAGTTAGTAGGAGTTGCTCCTCCTTCTCGGATAGCTAAATTTCCATTTAAAGTTTGATTGCCATTTAAAGTTAGGCCGGCAAATGTTGGGGAAGATGTGGTAGTTAGATTTTGTCCGGTATTAAATTCTAATTGTGTATCTCCGATTGAATCAGCTCCGATAGATAAAGTTGCAGTAGCATTTTCTGCTCCTACTCCCCCGACAACTATTTGGGTGTTACCGGTAATGGTAGAGATGTAGCTTCCAGCTGTGTGAGTGCCGAGAGTAATTAAATCATTTAAAGATGTCGCTCCGGTTCCACCGTTAGCTATTGGAAGTGTTCCGGTTACGTGGGAAGCTAGGTTAATTTGGCTGGCAGTAAGAGCTTGACCGACTAATGATAAATATGTTTGGCCACTTAAAGTTACAGCACTATGCAGTTCACTGTCTCTGGCGATACTTGCGGCAATACTTAGAGAGTTTCCGGTTAAAACGATTTCTGTGTCGCCGGAAATAGTATTCTGTTTGTTGTTAAAAGTATTCCAGTCCGTATTACTCAATGCTCCAGTAGCAGAAGTACTAGCTAAAGATAGGAATAAAACTTGAGAAGCATCAACACTTAAACCGTTGGCAATAGCGTTAATGGTAAGAGCATTGTGCCCAACAGTAGTACTGTCTGTATTACAAACCAATCCTGAGGTTGTATCATAAGTACAAAGTCTGCCGTTGGCAAGGACACCTTCACGTAAAGAAAGAGTATCGTCTGTCCTAGCTAACAATGTACCGCCAACTGCCAAATTGGTTTCGTCAGAAATATCAATTGAAGTTCCTAACGATGCAGTCAAAGCCCCTCCAGAAATTATTACGCCTGTTCCCGTCCAATCAGTTATTGTTTCTCCGCCCACGCTAAATCCAGTCGCCGTTGCATTGCCGGAAATACTCAATGGATAGTTAGTTACAAAAATATCATTGGCAGAATCCCACTGAATTGTAGCTGGTAAATTTGAAACTCCTCCATTTTCACCTCGATCAAAAGCAAGGAAGCTGTCTTCCATATCATTGGTAGCATTGTTGGAATTAATGGTAAATATGTTTGCTATTGATCCGGAAATATCCAATCCCCCCACGCTTATATTATTAACATCCAAATTTTCAAAATATCCATATCTGAATCTCTCTGTCGCTGTTCCGATATCTTGAGAAGTATTAGTTGCAAAAATACTTCCGCTTAATTGGATATTTCCAGCCACGGTTAATCTTTCTGCAATCGAAGAAGTGCCTATTCCTACATTCCCAGCCAGATAATAAATATCTGATCCAGTGGTAATCCACTGCGAGGAAACTTTATTATTAAAAATATTCCAATCGCTGCTGTTTAACGCTCCATCGGTAGTTGCGCTAGCTAAAGCTAAACTGATGGTTTGCGCTCCATTCACTGAGAGACCATTGGCTGGAGATCCTATACTTACTGGCGCATGCCCGACAGAACTGCTTAAAGTATCACAAATTAATCCATCTGTAGAACTGTAAGTACAGAGCCTTCCGTCAGTGAGAATTCCTTCATTTATGGAAAGATTATCTCCAGTTAAATTCAGCAATAAACCGCTAGCAGTCAAGTTAGTTTCGCTTGAGATATCTACATTTGTCCCAAGAGAAGAAACTAAATCAATAGCACCCGATCCATTAGTGATAACGATACTTGAATCTGAACTGCTTAAATTTCCCAAAGAATAACCGGTGCCATTCCCAATTAAAAGCTGACCGTCTGTTGCAAACGCTCCATCCAATCCTGTACCTCCCCGGCTAGCCGATAGTGTTCCGGAAATTATATCTGCAGTTGAATGAGTATGTCCGATCAAAGCTCGCTGATCGATTTGGCTTTGCAAAGCGCTACCTCCGCCCAATTCCGCGAAAGTCGTTCCATCGTTTGAAAGTTCCCATTTCTGGCTTAATCCGTTAAATCGAATAGCGGGTTTGTTGGAAGCATTTGAAACCGTTAAATTAAAATTACTATTTACTCCAGTCCCGTTGCCAATATTAAATTCCGTTGAATTTGTTCCCGTATCCGTATTTTGATCATGCAATCTTCCATCATCTCCCAAAACCAATGAATTTGCATCAGTTCCCGTAGGCAACCTGTCTAAATCTATTTTGCCATTTTTTCCAAGCAGTAAAATATTTCCTTGCGCAATTCCTGTAGTAGCACCATTAACGAAAGTAGAATTAACTGAGTTTATAGCATTTATGGCTGAGGGCACATAGCCAATTTTTTTCCTTGGTATGCTCTCACTATCTTCACCGATTCTAATTCCCAAATAATATTCGCTAGCCGCCAAATCAATATTCTCCGGAAGAGCGCTGACTAAGCCCAGATAAGTATTAAAAACACCACTGGAAATTTCAACTTCCTGCTCCTCTTCCCAAATTCTCGAGTTCTTATCATCATCAGATGGATAAGGATCTTTTTCACTTCTATCCTTGGAATAAATTGCAAATCTTACTTGATACTTTCCATTGGGAATTTCTTTATTTTCTTGGTTTAAAATATAAGCTGAAATATCAAGCGTACCCTTGGTTGTTTTTATTGTTTGCGCCTTAACTAAGTTTAAACCAAAAACAAAACCCGCCAACAGCACGCCCACTGTAGCAAAAAATATCACCCGAATTTTATTTTTTTTACCGAAAAACATTTTTATTTAAATTGTTTTTTATTTTTTATTTTTTCAATTCTCTTCTCCCCCTCCTTGACCGCGTGTCGCTCATAGCTTTAGCGGTGGCGCAGGGAGAGATGCCGCTAGGCAGAGGGGGTGGATAAAACCTACTTCCTACATCGCCCAGCCAAACACATCTTCTACAGCATTGGTTATTAAATCAAATATTGATTCTGACTTATCTCCGGTATAGGCGCTGAAATATTCTGTACTGGCTTTATTCCCCCACTTGTCCACAGACTCAATCCGATAAGTATAAATTGTGGAAAATTCCATATTTTTTACAAGCATGCTATGTTCAAATCCGTATCCCTCTTCCGTAATAACCACGGCATTTTTCCCATCACTTTTAGCGTATTCGATATTGGAGATAGCTTCTTTGTTTGTTTTCCAAGTAATCAATATTCTGGGCTCATTATCTTCTTGGGAAATTATCATCTCACTTTTTACTTGAAATATTTCCAAGGTAACATCTCTGGGCAAGCCTCGCTCTATGGGAACGCCTACCCCGAAATTTATCTGACTAACTCGATAATTTTCACTCACCATTTCTTTCGTGTCTTCGGAAACCGTTGCCTTATCGACATTTTCTCCGCTATCTTTTTCGTTCTCAGAAATTTCGTCTTCTGAATTTTCATTTTCCAAATTTTCCTTCAAACTTAAATTTTCATTATCACTCGGATTGTTAGTTTGCTGCCTATTTTTATTCCAGAAAAACAAGCCTGCTATAATTAAAAATAAAGCCAAAATAACCAAAAGTAGAATCCTCTTTTTTTTGGATTTTTTTTTATTATTATTTTCAATTTTTTCATCCATTGGATCTTACAAATTTTATCCTTAAAAATTCAACAAATTCAAGCTTTTTTAACGAATCTATTTTACTTAACTTCACTCTTATATTATACACCTTTTTCAAAAAACCTCCAAGCCCTTTTAGCCTCAAAAATGTGGATAAAAAAATATTTTTTTATCCACACATTTTCATCGCTTTTTTTGATCAAAAAAAGCATTTTTTGTCGCTTAAAAATCCAAAAAATAAAACCTGTCAGTCGCGACTGACCGGTTTAAAAACAAAAAAAGCCTTTTAGGCAGGCCTTTTGAAAACATTGATTTTAAATCGAAAAATTACTGCAGAAAACACTTCGTAAGTATTTAGGAATTTAATAATTTAGGATTTTATTTGAAATTTGACCTGCCCGCAATTGCTACAGCGTTGCAGGCGGGAATTGTCATTTGAAATTCCCACCAAGGTCACCTCCCCATCCTCCGACCTCTTTGTGAAAAATCAATAATCGCTTTTTCAAAATCATTTTTAGTAAAACTGGGAAATAATTTTCTAGAAAAATAAAGCTGCGCGTTAGCCAAATCCCACATCATAAAACCCGCCGACAAATGAGGTTCACCACCGGTTCGAATTAGCAAATCCACCATCGGCAAATCTTTGGTCATCAAATTTTCCTTAATTAATTCTGGCGTAATTTTTCCCACATTATCTCCAATTTTTTTGGAAATTTTTTTAATAGCTTCCAACATTTCATGGTCGCCATTGTACGCCAAGAAAAAATTTAAATTATGTTTTTTATAATTTTTAGTTTTGCTGATTCCCTCTTCCAATATTTTTTTCAAACTTTCCGGGAATTGTTCCCGCCAGCATCCAATAATATTAATTCTAGCTTCATTTTGATGAATTTCCTCACTATCCATAAGTTTTTTGAAGTATTTTTCATAAATTCCCAAAAGAGCTTTTTTTTCTAGAAGCGGTCTTTTTTTGAGATTATCAATGGATGACCCCCAAAAAGAAATATTTTTTATTTTCATTTCCAAGGCCTTTCGCACCAACTCTTCGATGCGCTCTGCTCCTGCGATATGCCCTTCCCAAGGTTTAAGATTTTTCTCTTTTGCCCAGCGCCGATTACCATCAGGGATTATTACCACATGATTGGGTAAATTTAAATTATTCATAAAATTCATTTTAACATTTTAACCTATCTACGCTTGTCATCTCGACCAAATAAATTTTTGTACTCAAAAATTTATGCGTGGAGAGATCTCTTGCTCAACTAATTCTACAACTTAACATCATCCCTATGGTAAATATAATTAGAGAAAAATGCAAGGAAAAAATCATATTAGCATATTAACATTTTAACATATTAGCACGTTAGCATTTTAGCATTAAAACATTTGGACTCAAAAAACAATTATACAAAATGCCGAAATTCAAATTCCAAATTTCCAATAAAATCAAAAATCTAAAATTAAAATTTTATAATTATTAACATTAAATAATTTATTTGGCATTGGAAATTTGAAATTAGACATTTATTTTAAATTTGAAATTTAGATTTTGAAATTTTCATAAGTATATACTTAGGTATATACTTAGGTATATACTTTTAATTTTTATAATCAAGCAAAAAACCCTTTAATATCAAGGGTTTTCGCTGTTTTTTTAAATAAATGTAAAAAAACTATTCAAGTATGCCGTCAAGGTTAACGTCGTATAAAATCTCGTCTTGAATCAATCGGTAACTCAATATTTCACCTTCATTAAACCAAATTGGAATTTCTTTTTCCGCCTCTTCCACAAGTCCCGAAGCATGAATTAAATTTCGAATGCTTCTCTGATCCACGTCTGCCATTTGATAAGTGTCCAAGGTAAAATCTCCCCTGATAGTTCCCATATCTGATGATAGTGGCTCTGTCCCTCCAGTAATTTTTCGCACCAATGCAACCGCCTGATTGCCCTCCCAAATCATGGCAATCACCGGGCCCGAGCTTAGGTATTTGGCGTTAGCATTCATAATGGCAATTCCATTATCCTTAAAAGTCGCAAAAGGAGATTTCATTCCTTTTTTTTCATAAGAAGCAGCAGCTTTTCGGCCCACTTCCTCCAGCCATGCATCTCCCCCCACTTCGTAATAATGTTTAACTGCCATTTCTTCGGTGGGAATCATCATTTTCAAAGCGATCATTTTTAGCCCTACTCGCTCATATCTTTTGATAATTTCTCCGATTAAAGTTCTTTGCACGCCATCTGGCTTGATGATAACTAAAGTTCTTTCTTTTTTAGGATGCACTTTTTCTTCTGCCATATTTTTAAAAAATAATTTATTATTTACACCTAAAAATTCTAGCATGAAAATAAATCCAAAGCAAATCCGATGAACAATTTTGAATTTTTAATTTAAAATTACGCAGTTTACAACTGATCATAATTTCCCGACAATGCTTGGACTCTTTTGGCATAATTTGTCAGTCCATAACAGCTCCAACCCAAATATTTAAGCGAAGCATATTCTTCCCATTTGATAGAAATCTTTTTCCCATTGCAAGGACTGGCGATAGTAGTCTTCCCACCTTTAGTTGCCCCGTCGTTTTCTAATTTTAAAGCCATCGCCATCACTCCATCAACTAGATTCCATGGATCAGGAACGCTATGCCCCGAGGCATTGGCTATTTTTGATTCATAACCCCTCCAAGTATCAGACATGAACTGCGCAGCCCCCATGGCGCCGCCTGTGCCCTTATAGCTCGATGGCGGACAGGAAACTTTTTGCTTTTTATAATTATAATCCAGCTCCTCGCAGATATCTTTAAATATTGTCGCTCGAGCCGCACTCATCCGGCTTTGCTTGAAATCACAGCCTCCCACTGAGGCGCCTAATCGCGATTCAATGGATAGCATTCCAAAAAGAAAACCCTTTCTCACTCCCGTCTGTTTGCTGGCAAATTTAATTGCTTCTTTGACATCATTCGTATCGTAACTCTTTCCCAATAATTTATTCAAATCATTTTTTGTTTCAGATAATTTTGAACGCAAACTCTCGATACTTTCCGCTTTTTCCTCCACCTCTTCCTGAATTGCGTAAGCCTCTCTTTCTAACGCTTTCTTCTGACTCTCTTTTATATCCAATAATTCTTCCTTTTCTTTCACGGTATTGTCCAACATAACTGTTTCATTTTTCACGCTTTCCCTGTCTTTTTTTATCTCATCAACCAAGATCAATATTTCTTCTTTCACTCTCAATAAATTATCAATACTGGTAACGGCATCCAAGAAATTATCCTTATCAAAAAAAATAAATAAAAACGGCTGGCTAGAATTAACATAATTTTCCTGCATCGTTTTTCGCAGAGCTTCCTTCTTTTTTTCAATACTTTTCTCAAGTTCTTCCAAATATTGCTTTTTATTTTTAATATTTTTTTCAGTTGCATCTATCTGGGATTGGGTATTGGCAATAGCTTGAGAGGTAGTATAAACTGCTCCCTGCTTCTTCTTTAAAAGACTATCCAACTGGGCTTTTTCCGCTTCAGTTTTATTTATTTTTTTTTCTAATTTTTCAATATCATCCTCAATATCATCTTTTTCATCTTCGCAAGCCGTCTTTTCTTCACCCGTCAGCACATCACAATCCACCGCCCATGCCTTCGAAACACCAAAATCAACCCCCGATATATTTGAGGCTCCCAAGAAAAAGACAATTAACAATAAAAATTTTATTTTATTTTTCATTTTTTACCGCTTATTATATCTCGAATTTGCTAAGTTAAATTGTTATTATTTTAAAACCGTTGATGAGTTTCATTTTATTAATATTTGCAACGAATCACAGGTGTAAAATAATAACAATTTAACGAAACATCAAACCAATTCTACCACAAAAAATCAGTTTTATGAAATATACTGTACTCCGACAACAATATAGAAATATAAATTATATGGCACATTACAAAAAAAGAATCATAATTTGCATCACGAGGAGAGTCTGAAAAAATTTAGTGACTTTTACTGAATTTGATTTATAATATCGGGAATAATTTTATGTATTAAAGCATTTTTTTTCTCATCATTAATTCTATTCCCACTAATTTTTACAAAAGTCTTATCAACAACAAAATAAAAAGCGTCATAAGTCCCAGCAATATATACAGACACTCCCGATGGAAGTGCATACTCTTCTCCAAGGTTATTATCTTTAAATTTTAAATAACTTTCGTAATTATGCCCGCGAACATCACCATATTCAATTTCTAAGAGATTATCTTTGGTTGAATGTGGGCTAAGAATAATCTTATAAACCACCTCTGAGTGATCGTCTTCACTCCATCTTTCCTCACTTAACATATAACCCTTACTTTTTATTTTAAAACTACTCGTGAAAAATGAATTATATATATTTTGATCTGTGTTTTGTGGAATTTTGAATTCAGTTAACATAGATACACAATTACTTGGCAGGTCAACTCCGTCATATCCGGCTGTATCTAATTTAATCGAACAAATTTCTTTATCTGTCATGGGAACATTTAGTTTTTGCATACAATATCCCCTAGGAGAAAGTCTATATTCAGTAACAAGTCCATCAACATTAATTAACCTTGACAAAGAATCGCAGAATAATTTTTTTTGTGACATATCTGTGACTTCATTCAAGCGTGCTTTAAAAATGTCCACAATGGCCATACCTTCTCTTGGATTTTTAAATGATTGTCCATATGTAAAATTATCGAATACGCATTTATCAGGATCTGGTAGAGTTATTTTTAACGGAAAAAGAAATGCAATTTTTTTGCCACTACAATCTGCCGCTTTCGAATAAATATAATTTTTCTGACAATTAATTTCACCCTCTGCAGATTTAGCGACAACATGACACGTTTCAAAAATATTTTCTTTATTAGTTTTAAATAGAACCATCCAGGAAAAAATAATAATAAAAAATACCCATACAACTATAAGAAAAAATTTTGTAGCATAAATTTCATTATTAACTATATCTATAGTGAGTCCATCAGTTCTTCTCTTCTGTCGAAGAATCAAGCGCATGATTACATATCCTATAAAAAAAGAATACCCCGACAATATAAGTAATGGAATAAACACGAAATTTGACGGCAGATCTAAAAATCCATGCGCATAAGGATAAGTTACTTTATCAATCAAAAAAGAACTCACCCATAAAACAGGCTGAGTAAGTTGTGCAAACCATATGGAACCAATGTCCAAGGGTTCTGGGATAAAACCAATTAGACTAGGCATTTTAATAACAAAAATTGAAGACCACGCAAGAATTATGCTTAAAATCAAAACTACCCCCAGTGAAGTTTTATACTTTATATACATAGTATATTTTGAAATAATGATTTAATTTGTTTCAATAATATCATTTTCAATATCGCAAAGCAAGGCATATTAGCCAAAACGGCTAGCCAGTTTTTTCCGAAAAATAAGTAAAATATGCGTTATTATGAAACAGATATAAATCACGCTTGAGGAGAACTAAGCAGTTATGTAATTTAACATATTAACATTTGAACATTTGAAATTCATTTGAAATTTGGCATTACTCCCCCTTAATATCCACTATCTTCATCTGTATCTTCTTGTTTCCATTCCACTCATCTTCTTCCAAATTAAAAAGTAGTTTGATTTCTTCGCCAATTTTTAAATCCTTAAATTTCTCGTTTAAATGAAAGCCAATAGCTTCAAAAATTTTAGGACTCTCATTTTTAGGACGTACAAATAACTTCAAATGCTTTTCTCCATTTCCCACCCATTTCAAATCTTGAATGATTAATTCTTTCATCATAAAAATCGGTAGCTCGTTTCCTTGGCCGAAAGGTTCCATTTTTTTTAAATCTTCTATCAATTCAAGGCCGATGTCTTGGGAAGTTAATTCCAAATCCACTTTTATTTCTGGCGACAAATCTTCGCTTTCTAATTTCTTATCGATAATCCCCGCCATTTTATCATAAAACTTTTCTAAGTTTTCATTTTTTATTGTAATTCCAGCCGCTTGCGCATGTCCTCCATATTTAACCAATAATTCACTGCAGACTTCAATAGATTCAATAATATTTATTTGAGGAATACTGCGAAATGATCCTTTACTTTCTACATTTCCTTTTTTCAAAATAGCCACTGGCCGTTTAAATTTATCAGTCATTTTTCCTGCCACTAAACCGAGGATACCGACTGGGAAATTTTCATTGTCCACTAAAATAAAATTTTTATCCTTAAAAGAATTATTTGCTATCTTTTCTACTTCACTTACCACTGTAGCGGTTTCTTTTTGACGGCGGCTGTTTTGAGCTTCGATATCCAGCGCCATATCCCGAGCCAATACTCTGTCCGTTTCTGCCAAAAGCGAAAAAGCTTTTTCAGCATGTGTCATCCGACTGGCTGCATTGATCCTGGGCGCAATTTGAAAAGAAATTTTTCTGGCATCTGGAAAATTATTTTCGTCAATTAAAATTCTCCCTACCTTAAACATCTCTTGGAGTCCCACTCGACGAGTTTTGGAGAGTACTAGGAGTCCAAATTTTGTCATGGTTCTGTTTTCTCCGGTCAAAGGCACCATATCCGCGATTGTTCCAATCGCCACCAAATCCAGCATCCACTTGGTGGCTTCTTTTTTATTCGGTAAAAATGTTTCGTAAATCGCTTGCGCAAATTTAAAAGCCACCCCCACGCCGGCCAAATTATCCTCTGGATATCCACAGTTTTTAATTTTAGGATTTATCACTGCTGTCGCAAGAGGAATTTCCGGCGGAACATGATGATGGTCTGTTACAATCACATCCATACCGATTTTTTTGGCGCCAGCCACTTCATCTTTGTTGGCAATGCCACAATCAGTGGTTATCACCAAAGTAAAACCCTTCTCGGAAAAATTTTTGAGAGCTTCATCGCTGAGGCCATATCCATCTTCTTTGTTGGGAATAAAAACATCTACTTCCAGTCCAATTTCCGCCAGAGTAATCTTTAAAATTAATGACGAAGTAATTCCATCAGCATCATAATCTCCAAAAATTAAAACCTTTTCTTTTTTTTCTTTGGCTAATTTTAAACGCTCCATCGCCTTGGGCATATCCTTAAAAAGAAATGGGTCCAGTATATCTTGATCATAATTAGGAAACATAAACTTTTTAATTTCCTCTTTAGTTCTTACCCCTCTTTGCAAAAGTAATTTTAATACTTGCGGATGCAAAGATAATGATTCGCCGACAGACGAATCATCCTCAAAAACTTCATCGCTATTTTCTTTTAATTTCCAAATCATAAAATTTTTTTAAATTTCCAAATAACAAGAAACAAGGATACAAACGAATTTCAAATTAAAAATTTCAAACTTTTCTGTCAAGATGTTTCGCAGTAATTTGGCTCAAAAACGCTTAGTATTAAATAAAAAGTAATCTATTTGATATTTGTATCTTATTTGTATCCTTGTTTCTTGTATCTTGTTTCTTATTTATTTTATTCTCAATCTGCACTTTGTTTCTTAAGAACTATTTTTATTATAGAATTATCCCACAAAAAACTCAACTATCTGTTAATTTAAAAATTGTAGAGACGCCAGTCTGAACTGCGTCTCTCATAATATAAATTTAAAACGTGCTAAAACACGTCTCCACATCCAAATACACTAATATAAAATCTATTATTATATTATTATTTATTGCTGCAATAAAACACTTCCGTTTAATTGCACACTACCATTCATTTGAATATAATCTGGCTTAGTGCCAGGCGCGTCCACGGTATAGATAGAAAAATTGAGATCCTCGTCAGTATCATATCCCCCCACTCCCAAATCAGTTTTTCCGTCAGCGTTAAAGTCCCCGCTAATCAGGGCATATCCAAAGCCACTAGCCTGGTTGGAAATCTTAATATCTGCTCCACTGACAAGACTGGGAATCGAGCCATCATTGTAAAAAATGAAAACACGTCTACTATTAGTGTCCGTACCAACAGCCAAATCTATTTTTCCATCCGCATTAAAATCACCACTGGCCATAACACTGCCAAAATAATTGAAATCAGGACTGTATCCATCAATAATGATATCAGCGGCGCTTGAAGCTGTAGGATAAGAACCATCATTATAAAAAATATATGCCTTTCCTATAAAATAAGCTCCAGCCACCAGATCTGTTTTTCCATCATTATTAAAATCCCCGCCAGCTAAAGAAGTGCCAAAGGTGTTGTTTGTTCCTCCGGTGATTCTCACATCAGCCGTAGCTGCAGTCGTTGGAATTGAACCATCATTATAAAAAATACATATTTGACCAGCGCCAGAGCCATAACTATCCATAGCTACAGCCAAATCCGTCTTTCCGTCAGCATTAAAATCCCCGCTAACCATAACTTCAGAAAAATAATTACCGGTGCTCTGTCCGGTAATTATTACATCAGCTGTCACAGCCGTAGTAGGAATGGTGCCATCGTTATAAAAGATATAAGCGCGGCCAATATTGGATGTGTAACCATAAGCCCCTACTGCCAAATCAATTTTATTATCCGCATTAAAATCACCATTCACCATAGAATTGCCTAGCTTGCTTAACGCTTCTCCATCAATTTTAACATCTGCTCCGATAGCAGTCGTGGGAATCGAACCATCGTTATAAAAGATATAAGCCCGACCGGCATTGCTTGCATATCCTATAGCTCCTACCGCCAGATCAATTCTGCCATCAGAGTTGAAGTCCCCGCTGGTTATGGAACTGCCGAAATAATTATTATCTCCTTCTCCGGCAATTCTTAAGTCCGCTGTTTCTGTTGAGGTGGGTAAGTTATTATCCCCATAAAAAACATATATACACCCAGCTCCGGATGAAAAATTTTTAGCTCCCACTAGCAGATCGGTTTTTCCATCACTATTCAGATCGCCTTTTCCCAAAGTAGTTCCAAATAGAGAAAAAGTTTCGTCTCCGGTGATTACTACATCGGCTGTCGCGGCCGTAGTGGGAATAGCGCCATCGTTATAAAAGATATAAGCCCGGCCGGTATTGGATGTGTAACCATGAGCGCCTACCGCCAAATCTACCTTTCCATCATCATTGAAATCTCCATTGGTCATTGCCGAGCTAAAATAACTGTATGTTGATTCTCCGGTGATTACTATATCGGCTGTCGCGGCCGTAGTGGGAATGGTGCCATCGTTATAAAAGATATAAGCGCGACCAGTATTAGAGGTATACCCGTAAGCCCCTACGGCTAAATCAATAGTTTCATCATTATTAAAATCTCCGCTGGTCATTGAGTGGCCAAAATAATTATTAGTTGTCTCTCCGGTAATTATTACATCAGCTGTCACGGCCGTAGTAGGAATGGTGCCATCGTTATAAAAGATATAAGCGCGACCAGTATTAGAGGTATACCCGTAAGCCCCTACCGCCAGATCAATTCTGCCATCAGAATTAAAGTCCCCGCTGGTTATGGAACTGCCAAAATAATTATTAGTTGATTCTCCGGTAATTATTACATCAGCTGTCGCTGTAGTCGTTGGGATTGTTCCATCATTATAAAAGACACAAGCCCGACCGGTATTAGTAGTGTAAGAATATTCTCCCACTGCCAAATCTATTCTTCCGTCAGAGTTAAAATCTCCGCTGGCTAAAGCAGAACCGACGTAAGCACTGCCACTAATCGCTACATCAGCAGCTGAACTAGTTGTTGGAATTGTTCCATCATTATAAAAAATATAAGCATATGAATAGCTACCTATAGCCAAGTCTGTTTTCCCGTCAGCATTAAAATCTCCGCCAATCAAAGCTTTGCCAAAATACATTGATCCGGTAATTATCACATCGGCCGTGGCCGCGGTAGTAGGGATGGTGCCGTCGTTATAAAAGATATAAGCTTTATCATCGTCATAAGCGCCCACTGCCAAATCAGTAGTTCCATCAGCATTAAAATCTCCGCTAGTCATCGACATCCCAAAGTGATCCATACTACCCTCTCCGACGATAATTAAATCAGCTAATCCAACTGTGTCACTAATCGAGCCATCGTTATAAAAAACATAAACCCGGCCGAGATAATACGCTGAATATAAGGTCCCCACTGCTAAATCTATCCTTCCGTCATTATTGAAATCTCCGCTGGTCATTGCATAACCAAAGTTACCACTTTTGCCATTTTTATCCGTAATTGTATTAATTATACTTATTTGGCCGTTTTGAGAATAAAATATATAAGCGCGACCAGAGGAATAAGCGTAGGCTCCGACTGCCAAATCAGTTTTTCCGTCAGCGTTGAAATCTCCGCTAGTCATCGCCGAGCCAAAATATTGATTCGCACCTTCTCCAGTAATTATCACATCCGCCGTATTAGCAATTACTGGAATTGTTCCATCATTATAAAAAATATAAGCGCGACCAGTGTAATAATAGGGCAACACGCTGGAAGCGCTATAAGCCCCTACCGCTAAATCAGTTTTTCCATCAGCATTAAAATCTCCACTGATCATTGAATAGCCAAAATATTTAACATTGTTTTCCCCTGTAATGACTACATCAGCAGTGCCGGCCGTCGTGGGAATGGATCCGTCGTTATAAAAAATATAAGCGCGACCGGCAGAAGCAGAATCATTGTAAGCTCCAATAATCAAATCTATTTTATTATCAAAATTAAAATTTCCACTAATTAAAGAATATCCGAAATACGAAAGTGATCCTTGTCCGGTGATTTTGATATCCGCGGTCGCAGCCGTCGTCGGAATTGAACCGTCATTATAAAAAATATAAGCGCGACCAGTGCTAGAGCTATATCCATAAGCTCCCACGGCCAAATCAGTTTTTCCATCGGCATTAAAATCTCCGCTGGCCATAGCTGAACCAAAATAATTATTTGTAGCTTCTCCTGTAATGGTTACATCTGCTGTGGCCGCGGTAGTAGGGATGGAGCCATCATTATAAAAAATATAAGCCCGGCCGGTATTGGTGCTATAACCAGTAGCTCCAACTGCTAAATCAGTTTTTCCATCTCCATCAAGATCTCCACCCATTACTGAATAACCAAAAGAACTATTTGCTTCTCCGGTAATTATCAGATCGGCATTAGCAGCACTAGTGGGGATTGAACCATCGTTATAAAATATATAAACTCGTCCGGTGTTATTTAAATATCCATAAGCTCCAATTATTAAATCGGTTTTATTGTCGTTATTAAAATCAGTACTCAAAATTGACCCTCCAAAATAATTATAAGCATCCTCACCTACAATAGTAAGATCTGCTCCGTTTGCAGAAGTATCATAGCTTCCATCATTATAAAAAATACTAATTTTTCCGATATCCGCCGCGTAACCCTTGCTACTTACTGCGAGATCCACTTTCCCATCAGCATTAAAATCTCCACTGGTCATAATTGAACCAAATTGTTCAGTATCTGCACCTCCGGAAATAATTTTATCCGCATTTACCGCCAGCGATGGATATCCGCCGTCATTATAAAAAATATATATACGTCCATTGCTACTAGCATGATTATAAGCTCCCACTACCAAATCGGTATCTCCATCTGCGTCAAAATCTCCGCTCTCTATATAACGACCAAAATGACTATTTGCACCACTCTCGCCGGTAATTATCACATCGGCCGTGGCAGCGGTGGTAGGAATTGAACCATCATTATAAAAAATATAAACCCGGCCTGTACTGCTGGAGTAGCCATAAGCCCCCACTGCCAAATCAGTTTTTCCGTCAGAGTTGAAATCTCCCTTGGTCAAAAATCTACCAAAATAATTGACAGTTGCTTCTCCGGTAATTGTTACGTCTGCAGTCATAGCTGTAGTGGGAATAGAGCCATCGTTATAAAAAATATAAGCGCGACCAGTGCTAGTAGTGTAACCATAAGCACCCACTGCCAAATCAACAGTTCCACTAGCATCAAGATCTCCGCTGGTCATATGGAAGCCAAAATAATTACTCGTAGTTTCTCCGGTAATTATCACATCAGCTGTAGCGGCCGTCGTGGGAATGGATCCGTCATTATAAAAAATATAAGCGCGACCGGTGTTTGATGAGTAACCGTAAGCTCCCACTGCCAAATCAACAGTACCACTAGTATCAAAATCTCCGTCAATTAAAGAAAAACCAAAATAATTGCCACTTCCTCCTCCTGTAATTATAACATCCGCCGTAGCGGCCGTCGTAGGAATGGATCCATCATTATAAAAGATATAAGCGCGACCGGTGTTTGATGAGTAACCGTAAGCTCCCACTGCCAAATCAACAGCGCCATCACCATTGAAATCCCCGCCAATCAAAGAAAAGCCAAAATAATTGTATGCTGCCCCTCCTGTAATTATAACATCCGCCGTAGCGGCCGTCGTGGGAATGGAACCATCATTATAAAAGATATAAGCGCGACCAGTGCTTGATAAATAGCCATAAGCTCCAATTGCCAAATCGACACTTCCATCATTATTAAAATCTCCGCTGGCAATCACATTGCCAAATCCACCGTTTATCCCTTCCCCCGTAATGATGATATCCGCCATCGCTGCCGCCCCTGGAATATAACTATCGTTATAAAAAATATATACCCGCCCGGTACCAGTTAAGTAATCATCCGCCCCCACTGCCAAATCAGTTTTTCCATCATTGTTAAAATCTCCGCTGGCAAAAAAAGATCCAAAATACCCCCCATCTTCAACATTATTTGACGTTATCACATCCCCACTATTATCCTGTCCTGGCGCGCTAAACTGCAAAGTCGGATCCAGGGCAATCGGATATTCGTCCTTAGGAGGGCTAAATTTAACAGTTACAACATTTTCCTCCTGGTCAACTTCCCATTTTAAATCAATCTTTTTTCCTTCTTTATTCAGATAATAAGGAGTTGGAATGATAAAATCAGGTCGGTGATTATCAGTATTTAAAATATCTTCGCCCAATTCTTTTTGCAAAGTTTTTTGTGCTCTTTCCATTAGGGAATGATCCACCTCCGCCTTCACCTGTTCGTTTTGAAGTTCTTTGTCGCCAAAATAAAAAACTTCTACCTCTCCTTTGTCATTAAGTTTGATTTTAGCATTGCTTATTTGATAAGATTCTTTCTCTTCTGTTTTATTTTTATCCGGATTACTATAAATAGTCCAATGCTTCAACTTTCTTTCTTGGTTATTTTTTTGATAAGCATAATAGATAGACTTTCTATTTTCTTGATCTTGATATTTCAAATAGGAAGTTTTTTGAGTGGTATTTTCAGTTTCGCTATTTAATTTTTCCAGATTATTTTCTGCTGGATTTAGAGGTCTATCAATTTCCCCCTCCTCATTATCTAGATTTTTGTGTCCTTCTTCTTGCTCTGTATCATTTCTTTCTCCATTTTCCTCTCTGTCCAAATTTTCTTCTCTCGACTCTTGATTTTCTTCTTGATTCTTAATTCGTAATTCATTATTCACAAATAAAGGTATTTCTTCCGTAATAAGTTTATCGGTAAATTTATCTCCATTTTTATCGGTAATTTGAATAGCTCTCTCTTCATCTAATTTAATGTTAATCGGCTCAGTGTAGTTTTTAGGAAATTCTATATTAAATTCATTTTTAGGTTTTGATTCTTGGTCCTTTTTTTGTTCTTCTGTTAGATTGGCATATTGAATAGAAATTCCGTTATTAAGAGAATCTGTAAGTTTATAATTGTCCTGATTTTTTAAAATAGGTAAAATCTCTTGTTTGGAAAAATCTTTTAAAACATACTCACCCACCGCACCTTGTTTTTGCAATTCAGAAATTTTATAATTTTTAAATAAAAAATATCCAAAAAAAACACCCAGGATGATAACCATCCCGGTTAGCGAAATAAGGATTATTTTTTTATTTTGAAAAATATTTACAATCATTTTTTATTTTTTGATAAACCCAAACACTAAACTCTTCTGCGATTTATTAGTCTTTTGATACATTAACTACTAAATTATCACAGAATCACTTTCACATCCACCGCCACCAACTTTCCTTCATTGGTTATCAAAAGCGGGTTAATATCAATTTCTTTTATTTCTTCTTGCTCTTCGGCTAAGCGGGCAAAGTTAAAAATAAATTCTGTTATTTCTTCCAAATCTCCCACTTTCTTCCCGCGAGTTTCGGTAAATAAAAATCCGACTTTACTTTCCATAATTCTTTTCTCTATCTCATCTTTCCCTAGCGGTAGAATCAGAAAATCCACCATCTTGAAGACTTCCGTATAAATTCCGCCTAAACCAAAGACAATTACCGGACCGAAAACTAAATCTCGCTTTAGCCCCACAATTAATTCTGTTGCATATTCTAGCATTGGTTGGATAATTAAATTTTCTTCCGCAAAATTATTTTTCATTTCCGCCACTGCTTTTTGAAGTTCCTCCATATTTTTAATTCCCAACACCAATCCGCGTTTTTCAGTCTTATGAAGCACGTTTTCACTATCTACTTTTAGCACCACTGGAAATTTTACTAAAATTTCGCCCAATTCTTGCCCTGGCGCCAAGCTTACAAAATCCACCACGGGAATTGAATATTTTTGCATCAACTCTCCGGCTTTTCCAAATAAGAGAGCCTTTTTCTTTTCTGCTAGAGCAATATTTATAATATTTTTATCTTTAGCCCCGAATAATTTTCCCAACAATGATTTGCTAGTTTCAAAAATTTCTTTCTTTTCCAAAGCCTTCTCCAGCCCATCAATCACTTCTTTAGGAAAATTAAAATTAGGAATATTATTTTCGGCTAAAATTTCGACGGCTTTTTTAATTTTTTCGCCCCCAATAAAGACCGGGATAATATTTTTTTGAGATTTTTCCTTAAAGTCCGCGATTACTTGAGCGATCTTTTCGGTCGGAGTTTGATCTTGAGCAGTCATCAGACAAAGCACATCACCCACATCCTCACCCTCTAATAATTCTAACGTTTTTTGGTAACGCTCCTGGGTCGCGTCCCCCAGCAAATCAATCGGATTTTCCACTGAAGATTCTGCGGGTAAAAATTCTCTTAGCTTTTCTTTAGCTTCTGCCGAAAACTCTTTTAATTTTATTTTCTTGCCGCCAAATGCATCTGTGGCCAGTACGCCAGGCCCTCCTGCGTTAGTGATAATTACTGATTCTCCGCTGACATTATTTTTAAAGTTAGCCACCAGTGTTATTAGAATAAAAAAATCTTCCAAACTTTCCGCTCTGATAATTCCAGCTTTCGCAAAAGCCGCATTCATAATTTCATCGCTTCCAGCCAAAGATCCTGTGTGAGAAGCGATAGCTTTTTGGGCTTTTTCACTTATGCCGGCTTTAAGTACGATAATAGGTTTTTTTTGAGAAATTTTTTTTGCTACCTCGATAAATTTTTGTCCATCTTTAATTCCCTCCAGGTAAAGAGCGATGACTTTTGTTTCCTTGTCATTGGCTAAATATTCCATTAGCTCTGTTTCGTCCAGTTGCATCTTATTGCCTACGGAAATAATTTGAGAAAATTTAATTTGTCTTTCGTTGGCCATATCCATCATCGCCACCACCAAAGCCCCTGACTGAGAAATCAAAGATACTCCTCCGCTTTTTGGCATCCCGCCCGCAAAAGAAGCGTTTAGGTTTAATTTAGGAATAATCAACCCTAGACAGTTTGGTCCCAAAATATTTACATTATTTTCTTTAGCAATTTTCAATAATTCAAGCTCCTTAAGCCGTCCTTCTTTTCCAATTTCCGAAAAACCGGCAGAAATCACGATGAAGTTTTTTACATTTTTTGCTAATTTTATAGTTTCATTTACAAAAGTAGCCGGAATCACAATAATCGCTAAATCAATTTCTTTTTCCACATCGTTGAGTGAAGCATAACATTTTTGTCCCGATAATTCTGGATATTTAGGATTAATCAAAAATACCTCGCCCGCATAACCTAAATTTAAAAGATTTTGGGTAATGGCATTTCCCACACTGCCTGCCTTATCCGAAGCCCCCACAATCGCCACCGTCTTTGGATTAAAAAGTTTTTCTAAATTTTTTTTCATACTAAATAAATTGTTATATGGCTAAATTGTTAAATTGTTTTTATTTTTAAATTCAGAAATCTGGAAACTTATAAATTTATGAACAAAACTAAAAAGTATGTCATTTCGACCGGACAAATTTATGTACTCATAAATTTGGCAGCGGAGAAATCTGCACTAAATAATTTATAATAATTGATCTGTTTTTATGTTTTAATGCTAACATGCTAACATGGCTTCCCGTTAATTATATACCACCCCACCTTTTCTCGCAAAATAAAAAAGCGCAGCCTTCAGAAATTTCTGAATCTGCGCCCCGATATATCACATCCATACTAACTCCAGTTTATTAAACAACGCGCGTAACAAGACCTATAGCCACTTCTCAAATACTTTTTCCTGAATTCTGTAAGCTTTAATAATAGCTCGCAGTTGAGCTTTCTCGATACGCGTTTTTCCCTTTCGCATATAGGAGATATCTGCAACTTCAACCTCCAAAGCTCCTGCTATCTCAACATCGCTTCTTAAGCCAGCGTGTATTTTTATAGCTCCTAAAACTATATGCACTTGATCCACGGGAATCCGCTTAGTTCGATTATTCTTGGAACCCTTGCTGTTTTCTACCGCTAGAGAAACAACTTTCATGTCTTTTTGGTATTGTGCTAAATCAGTATAAAATCGCTTCAAAACATCGGAACCTCCAGCGCAGTCAGCAAGTAAGCTCACCCATATTTCTGGAATTTTTCCATCTCTTTTAAACTTTGCAATTTTATCAGCGCCAAATTTACTGTTAAAAATACACCCATCCCGCAAACCTGTTACGCGCTGGGCTCCAGTTAAAAATTGATCCATCGGATTAGTCAAAACTAATTTTTTACTCACAATATTTTTTGTCATTGCCTAATTCCTCCAATTGTCCAAAGTTGAAGTATCTCTTATCTCACCTATTTAAATAACTATCTTTATATATACCGCACTTTAAACCCCTTGTAAATATTGACATAATCGCAAAAAATATATTTACTTACATATGTAAGTAAATTTTATTATTTCAAAAATAAATAAATTGCTAGAACTTGAAAAATAAAAACTGCTAAAATGCATTAGCAGCTCTATTTTAATTCAAATACGAAAAGTTTTATTCTAGGCTTTCCACATTAGCTCCGAAACTCCAATCAATTTCTTCGTATTTATGAAGTAATTCTCTTATATAAACTTTTAAATGGTTATATTTTTCTTGGCTATTAGCTTCAAATTTTATAGTCAAATAAGGACCATTTTGAGAATATCTAACGATAAACATTGAATCTTCCATATCAAGCCTAACGCCGTCTCCTGCTCTTTCATCATCAATTACTTCAGCATCTGGATAATCTTTTTTCAAAACATCGCTCACTCTTGATATCAGATCAACTTTTTTATCATCAGCACAACCTACTTTTATCTCTGGACTAGAAAAATATTTTGGCAATTCACTAATTGCTTCTGACATTTTCTTTTTTGTTCTAGCTAAGTAAGAAAGCAACCTCATTGTAGAATAAAAGCCATCATCATGATTGTAATAATCTGCGGAAAAGAAAAAATGACCAGATAATTCACCGATAAAAGCTGCTTTTATTTCCTGATTTTTCTTTTTCAAAAAAGAATGTCCTGTCCTCCACATAAAAGGTTCTCCTCCATATTTAACTATTGTTTCTGGAACAACCTTAGAGCAAAGAGTATTAAACATTATTTTCTCTCCGGGATGAGTATGGAGGACATCCACAGCAAAAATAGCCACCAAAACATCATTCCAAATTATTTCTCCCTTATCACTGACAATCCCTATTCTGTCTCCATCTGGATCATACGAAAATCCAATATCTGCCCCTGCTTCTAAAACTTCAGTTCTTAATCTTTCTGCTACCGCTGATTCAGTGGGGTCAGGAGTGCCGATTGGAAAACTTGGATCAATTTCACAATTTTTTTCAACAACTTCACATCCGACAGATCTCAAGAAATCTGGTAAGATAGCTCCAGCCGTTGAACAACTAGGATCAATAACCACTTTAAACTTTTCAGAAAGAGGTAATCTATTGGAAATATCCTCCAAATATTCCTTTCTTATATCAACACTTTTTATCTCTCCTGCTTTCTCACCTTCTTCGACATCATCCTCTTGAACCATTCTTCTGAGCTCTTGCATTCCATCACTTACAAGAGTTTCAGAAAAATCATTAGCAAATTTAAATCCATTATACTGAGCGGGATTATGCGAAGCTGTAACAAAAACTCCTCCTTTGCAATCTAAATGATATTGTGCCCAGTAAAAAGTACCCACCAAATTCATCCCTATATTAATTACATCAGTACCAGCCCAATTCAATCCTCTTGCCATAGCCTCACTATAATCTTTGCTCGTGACTCTACAATCATAAGAAATCAATGCCTTAGCAATACCGGCTCTTTTTAGATACGTCCCAAATGCCTTTCCAATGTGTTCGACTATTTCAACATTAAGATCTTCATCAACAACACCTCTTAGGTCATACCCCCGAAAAATATGTGGATTTATTTTCATATTTTTTTAATATTAAATTTATTACACTACAATAATACACTTTTTCACGATAATTTCAAAACACCCCATTGTCAATCAAATGGAAAAACTCTCTACAATTAACATTTTATAATTTTCATGCAATAATAATAATGATGGCGTTTCAATTTCCGCGGTTCCAACACCGAACCAGTCATCCGCCTCAACGTCGAAGCTAAAAGTAAAGAACTAATGGAAGAAAAAAGAGACGAACTTTTGAAATTAGCAGTGTGAAAAATGATGTACGATTTAAGATTTATAATTTAAGAATTTGGGAAGCTAGAAATTTAAAATTAACTGCATATGTCCTAAATATGACTATTAAGTTTTCCCAAAAAATAAATAGAACAAACCTTACTATAACAAAATGCACAAATGTTTTCTCTGTCATTGCGAAAAATTATGTACTCATAATTTTGTGGCAATCTCCAACGATACTTCTTGAAATATAACGAGATTGCCACGCAAATTTTGAGTACAAAATTTACTCGCAAAGACGATGGAAAAAGATTGGCTCTGCAAGGAAGTGCATAAATGCTTCTAAATGCATTGTTATTTATTTTAAAGGGGAATAAGGAAGAAAACTTTTATTAAATTATTTTAAAAATGCTGACATTATTAAGCTACTTATTTTACTTTGTTGCTGCCAGCGCTTCGCCACTTCAAAGGCGATGGCTAGCAACCAGAAAAAATGCCAACAACACAGGACAGATAAATCTTGCTTTTCGAGTTGCTTTTATAACCGTTATTTTAAGTTTGCTGTTGCCTATTTTTAAACCATTCTATTTTCAAGGTAGCCCACTTGCTTTAATTGTTTTGACTTTAGTTAGTGGTGTTTTTGGGGCAGGATATTTTATCAGTTTCTACACTGCGCAGAAATATGTCGAAGCAGGAATCAGTACCCTGGTAAACAATATCTATACACCAATAACCATTGTGCTAGCCACTTTATTTTTGAATGAAAAACTGACAACCATACAAATTCTTGGGACAGCACTATTGCTCATTGGAATGGTAATAGTATCAAAAAAACACAGAATCGGAACATTCAAATTCGATAAGTATTTTATGCTTATGGTCTTGTCTGGAATCATGCTTGGCGTTTCTCTCACTGCTGAACGTGCCCTACAGAAAACAACAGGCTTTACCGCTGGTACAATGCTTAGCTGGTGGTCGCAATGTGCGCTTCTTGGAATTGCAACACTTGTTACAGGTAATAAAAATGAGTATACGAAGAAAGATGTTGCCATTACCGGGGTGCTGCGATTTTTACAATCATTATCTTGGGTCATTCTGATTTTTAGTGTTGGCAATTTAAGCTTAGTGTCAGCCATCACAACATTTAAAATTGTTATAATATTCATTGCCGCCGCAATTTTTTTGAAAGAAAGAGAAGATTTACCTAGAAAAATCATTGGTAGTCTTGTTGCGCTGGCTGGATTATTATTAATGAAGTAGTGAGGATGTGAGTGACTTTATCCAAAATCTCACGTCCATCCTACATAAAAATAATCTTAAATCAAAAAAGTAACGTTTATTTACGGCCGTAAATAAACGTTACTTTTTTATTTTACTATCTTACCAAAAAAAATCAGTGTCCATTCAGTCGCACGTGGACAATTTGGACACTTTTTAATTTTAGAATTTAATCATTGAAAATTTACAACCCCCGCCCGCTTTGCAAGCAAAGCGTTGCGGGCGAGCCTCCCCAACCCTCCCCTTGAGTACAAAAGGAGGTGGATGGGAAAAATATATTTCAAATGCATTGTTATTTATTTTATTTTTATGATAATATATATTCATAAAGTAGCTATAACTACATCAAGCTCATAATAAAAAACACCCAACAAGCCAATAATTTGACGGGTATGAATAATACTAGTTGTACGAAATAAATCTAAAAAAATAAAAACAATGCCTATGATTGAAGCGACTTCCATATATGGTAATAAAATTAAAATTCCTAAAAATAAATTCCAGTTTCGCACTTCTGCCTATGGAATTATCAGACACGAAGGGAAGATTTTGCTAGTTAATACCAGAAGCTCAGGTAAATGGTTTTTTCCAGGTGGTGAAGTTGAAATCGGCGAGAGTTTGGAAGACGCAATCAAACGAGAAGTATTGGAAGAAACCGGCATTGAAATAAAAGTCGAAAAATTTCTCACTTTTAAAGAGAGCTTCTTCTACTACGATCCGCTTGATAAGGCTTGGCAAAATTATGGATTTTTCTATATTTGCAAACCAAAATCATTTGACTTATCCGAAGAAAACCAAGTTGAATTCGACGAAGCCGAAAAACCTAAGTGGGTAGAATTTGATAAACTAAGAGCGGAAGATTTTCAGCCACCCGCAAACGAACTTTTTCAACTTTTATTTTAACTTTTTTATTTTTTAGATTCACATCGCACAACAACGCGATGAGCGGTTCAGATATTTTTACTCTTAAAAATTTAACGCCAAGGAGTAAAAAATATCTTATCCTAAATTTTTATTTCTCTTTTCTTAATTAATAAATAACATCGGGGAAGAGAAATAAAAACTTCACTTACACCAGATAAAAGCAATCCTAAATTAAAAAATCAGTGTCCATTCAGTCGCACGTGGACAATTTGGACACTTTTTAATTTTAGAATTTAATTATTGAGAATTTATAAATTTACCTACCTGCTGGCAGAACAGCAGGGGGTTTTGTTGATGAATTTTCTTAAGTCTCAATAAAGTTCTTTAATATTTCATTTGGATCAATTTTTCTGGAATTATCTTGCATAAAATAAAACATAGCCAAAATCATTTTTTGAATTTCTGAGTTATTTATCTCTATGGCAATATTTTCATTCATAGAAAATAAATAAATAGATTTCTTGGTGGCAAACAGCTGTCCCCCATGCTGAAAATATTTTTCATTTATTTCATGGAAAACTGTCATTCTCCCTCTGAAATTTTCCGCCCATTTTTTACCCCAAGCTTGTGTATGTTTCTTAAGCCAACCTTCTGGTGTTATTGCTTCCATTATTATCTTATTTTCTTTTACTGCTCTGTTTAATTTATTTGTAGTCTCTGGACTAAATATTTTACTCCAACCAATCTCAGAATTATTTCCCTGTATTCCGAATAATCTCTTATTTTTATTATTATTGGACATACTTACAATGAGTTTTTCTATTTCTTCTGCTCCTCTGTAAATGACTACACTTGAGTCATTTTCATTGTCGGCTTCTTTCACTGATGCGGGAATGTCTAATAAATACTTTTTTGTTTTATATATCTCTTGCTCAATCTCTTTTTTATCTCTAATCTCCCAATATTTTTTGCCATTTTTTATTTTACTCTTTACTAATCCTCTTTTATGAAGTTTATTAATGATTTCATAAACAGCTGGTCTGGTTACTTTTGTAGCTCGAGATATTAAAAGAGGTGTTTTTATACCATTTTTAAGAGCATCAAAAACAAAAATCTCTTTTTTTGATAAATCTAATATTTTCATATCTTCATTTTTCATAATGCCATTTTAGCACAAATCTACAAATTTGTAAAGTTTTTCTGACATTTTTATTATTGGAAAAACCTTTAAAATAAAGCATTTCACAGGCATTCACCTATATTTTATTAAAAAATTTAACTCTGAGCGCATTTGTGCTATTCTAGCAATGAAACAGTTCTTCATAAAATCTTCAACAAAATCATAAAGGAGCTAGAAATGAAAAAATACTTAAATCCCTTGGAGGAAAAAATTAAGAAGTTGATCAATCTCAATTCTCTAACTGGAGCAATTGCCGTCACTGCGCTAGAAGATTTGAACCAGAACTATGAACAAGCTTTCATTTTTCTACCTCTTATCGGAGAGTATACCGAAGGAGGAAGTGCGGTTCAGCTAATTTGCGAAATTATTTCACAAATTGAAGCTAGCAAAAAGGAAATTGTATTAATTGGATGTGATTGTTGCTTTCCTGATATTAGAATAAGAGGACAAAAAAACAGATTTTGGATGCTGAAAGTATCTCAATTCCTCTCTTCTCTCCTGTCGGGCACATCTTGGGTTTCAAGAGTTTATTCTCCTGGATATGATTTTGGTCCAGAAGGACAATCCTGGAGCAATAGAAAATTGAATGATGGCGAAGCCAGAATGGAGTTTCGTTTTGGTTTTCCTCCATTAACAAAGGATCAATTCAAAGAATTGCAGAGATTCTCCGAACCTAATTACAATTATATACCGGAAGACGAACGAGAATTCACCAAAGAACTTCTTGCCTAAAAATTGACGAAACACAAAACAAAGCTCATTAATCCACAAGCAATTCCAATTTTGTTTGTGGGTTTTTTTATTAACCAGAAAATTCCCTCCAATATAGTAAGATCTATGCCAATCAACATACAACCCCTCCCCAACCCTCCCCTTGAGTACAAGAGGAGGTGGCGTAATGTTTAATTAAAACTAAAAAAGTATGTACCTAAATACACACTTTTTTTATTCATAAATCCTAAATTATCACATTCGTAAATTCCTAAATTTTATTCTGCTCTACCCCTATTTACCCATTTGTACTATTCCAGTAAAAGTGATATTATTGGAATAAGATTAATTCTTATTCTAGTCCACTGGAATAAAGACAGCCCTTATTCCAGTCATAAAACATATGAGCAAAAAACCCTTTATTCCGCCAAAATTACCGATAAAAATAGATTATGAGCCACTTATTGGCCACATAACTAAAGCTCATAGAGCCATTGCTGGTTTAGATGCGCTTTTAAGTGCCTTGCCAAACCCAAGTCTTCTTGGTCGCACTCTACAGACAAAAGAAGCTGTTTTGAGTTCGCAAATCGAAGGCACCGAAGCTACACTTGATGAAGTCTTGGCATATGAAGCAGTGAATAATAAAAATGAAAGCGCAACTAAAAAACAAGATATTAACGAGATTATTAATTATCGCAAAGCTCTGGATTTGGGAATTAAAAGTTTGGACACTCTGCCACTCTCAGAAAATCTAATCAAGAAATTACACGCCACTTTGTTAAAATCTGGTCGTGGCGAAAATAAAGCCCCGGGTGAATTCAGAAAGATCCAAGTTTTTATCGGCATACCTGGCGCTGATATTTCTGAGGCAACATACATTCCGCCAACCGCTAATGAAATCATCCCTCTATTTTCCAATTTAGAAAAATATTTGAATTCAGATGAAGAAAAGGACAACCTGGTGCAAATTGCGATTGCACACTATCAATTCGAAGCAATCCATCCATTTCTAGATGGAAATGGTCGCGTAGGACGCTTGATCATTTCGCTATTCTTATATGAGAAAAAATTGCTTGCTCATCCATTTTTGTACTTGAGTGAATTTTTCGAAGAACATCGCACAACGTATTATGAATTACTTCGCAATGTTAGTGAAAAACAGGATTGGGAAAATTGGATAAAGTTTTTCTTAAACGCATTAACTATTCAAGCGCAAAAGGCTGAAGAAGCTAGCAAATCAATCTTGAAATTAAATCAAGAACTTAAGGATCAAATATTAGCTCTTAACTCGCAGTATGCACCATATTTATTGGACGCAATTTTCGTGCGCCCAATTTTCTCAGCTTCCAGCATACAAAAACATGTCAAAATTAAAAACACCCAAACACTCTACACTTTAATAGGCAAATTTGTTGATATGGGAATATTAAAGGAAGTTGATTCTAAACAAAAAAGAAATAAAGTTTATAGATTTGAAAAATTAATTAAAATATTAAATCTATAAAGAGTTTTTTATTTTAAACATTCGCCTTTCATTCCTCTTCCATTTTTTCTAAAGTAAAATTAACTTGAAATTAAAAATAAAAAACTAATGGAACAAAAAACCCAAGAACTTCTAAAATTAGCAGTCTAGAAAAAATTATTCCATCCTTCCCCTCTCCCCCTTTTCAAGGGGGAGATGCCGACAGGCAGAGGGGGTTTAATTTTTAATAATCAATTTTCCCGCCTGCAATACTCTCTACACTGCGGGCAGACATTCAATGTTTAATATTTAAATTGTTGCTACATCTATATTATTAAACAACATTGAAAATATGGTAAAGAAAATTGCCACCGGTGTGGCTCACAAAGTACCTACGGATTTAAAAGAAGCTTTGCTTTCCAATTTAGATGTTCTTGAAAAATGGAATAGTCTCACACCTCTCGCTCGCAATGAGTGGATTTGTTGGATTACTATTGTAAAAAAGCAAGAAACGAGGAAAAGTCATATAAGTCGCTTACACACCAATCTTCTTAACGGTAAACGCAGACCTTGTTGTTGGCTCGGCTGTCCTCATCGCAAGCTAAATAAAAATAAGTAGTTTAATCAATACCTAAGATGGATTGTTATTTCTTCTGTTTTTATGATAATATGTATTCATAAGATAGTTATAATTACACCAAAATCATAATAAAAAACACCCAACAAGCCAATAATTTGACGGGTATGAATAATACTAGTTGTACGAAATAAATCTAAAAAAATAAAAACAATACCTATGATTGAAGCGACTTCCATATATGGTAATAAAATTAAAATTCCTAAAAATAAATTCCAGTTTCGCACTTCTGCCTATGGAATTATCAGACACGAAGGGAAGATTTTACTAGTTAATACCAGAAGCTCAGGTAAATGGTTTTTTCCAGGTGGTGAAGTTGAAATCGGCGAGAGTTTGGAAGACGCAATCAAACGAGAAGTATTGGAAGAAACCGGCATTGAAATAAAAGTCGAAAAATTTCTCACTTTTAAAGAGAGCTTCTTCTACTACGATCCGCTTGATAAGGCTTGGCAAAATTATGGATTTTTCTATATTTGCAAACCAAAATCATTTGACTTATCCGAAGAAAACCAAGTTGAATTCGACGAAGCCGAAAAACCTAAGTGGGTAGAATTTGATAAACTAAGAGCGGAAGATTTTCAGCCACCCGCAAACGAACTTTTTCAACTTTTATTTTAACTTTTTTATTTTTTAGATTCACATTGCACAACAACGCGATGAGCGGTTCAGATATTTTTACTCTTAAAAATTTAACGCCAAGGAGTAAAAAATATCTTATCCTAAATTTTTATCTCTCTTTTCTTAATTAATAAATAACATCGGGGAAGAGAAATAAAAACTTCACTTACACCAGATAAAAGCAATCCTAAATTAAAAAATCAGTGTCCATTCAGTTGCACGTGGACAAAAGTGACACTTTTTAATTTTAGAATTTAATCATTGAAAATTTATTTGCTTGCTAGCGAAGAAAAATCCTCTAAATCAAGTACATCAAATTAATAAACCCCTCCCCAACCCTCCCCTTGAGTACAAAGTGAGGGGGATTGGAAAAATACAAAAAAGTATGTACCTAAATACATACTCTTTTAATACACTTTTTTTAGCAATATAGCAATATAACAATTTTTATTCACTTATTCGCATGTTTGCATCATTTGCATTCTATTCGCGTCATTCGTATCTTAAATTCCTAAAATCCTAAATTCCCAAATTCATAAATTCCTAAATTCTCAACCATTACTTCCCCTTCCTCGCTGCTCTCACTCTATCTCCTTCACTTAAAAATTGTTTTCGCAGTCTTACGCTTTTGGGTGTAATTTCCAGATATTCATCATTAGCCATTACTTCCAAACCTTTTTCAATTGTAATTTCAATTGGTGGCACGAGTTTGATAGCATCATCGCTTCCGCTGGCTCGCATATTGGTAAGTTGTTTTCCCTTAATCGGGTTAACTGTCATTTCGTCTCCCTTGGAAGTGTTGCCGATAACTTGTCCGGCATAAACTTCTTGACTCGCCATTACATAAAGCTGACCTCTTTGCTGAAGATTAAACAATGAGAATCCCAAAGCTTTTCCAGTTTCCCCAGAAATCATCGAGCCTACTGCACGCTTCCTGATTTCACCGGCATAAGCCCGAAATTCCAAAAAACGACTGGACAAGATTCCCTCTCCGCGAGTATCCACAATAAATTCACTACGATAACCCAAAGCTCCCCGAGTGGGAATTTCAAATAGCATCCTAGTTCCATCAGTGGCTTGTTTCATATCAATCATTATTCCTTTTCTCTTTCCAAGTTTTTCAATAATTGTCCCTGCAAATTCAGCTGGAGTGGTTATAGTTAATTCTTCAAACGGTTCCATTTTTTGACCGTCCACTTCTTTGATAATTACTCTCGGTTGAGAAACTTGTACCTCAAATCCTTCGCGACGCATATTTTCCAGAAGCACTGCCACATGCAATTCTCCTCTTCCATAGACAGTAAAATTATCACTGCTAAAATCCACACGAAGTCCCACATTTATTTCCAATTCTTTTTTTAGTCTTTCTCTGATTTGTTCTCGTGTCACAAACTCCCCTTCTTTTCCAGCAAACGGCGAACTGTTTACCAAAAATTCCAAAGCAATCGTCGGTTCATCTACGGTAATAGCCGGCAAAATTTCGGCGTCTTCTTTGGCACAAATAGTTTCCCCAATATCAATATTTTCTATTCCGGCAATCATTACTATATCTCCTGCCACCGCTTCTTGGACTTCTTTTCTTTTAATTCCTTCAAAAGAAAACATTTTAATAATTTTTCCTTTTCGGATTTCTTTGTTATCAGCTTTAATGAAAACCGGTTCCAATTTTATAACTCCTTCAAAAATTCTCGCTACTGCTAGTCTTCCTAAATAATCATCGTAAGCTAAGGAAAAAGGTTGCAAACGAAGAGGCACAGTCATATCATTTTTAGCAGCCGGCACATGTTTTAAAATCATATCCAAAAGAGGAGTCATACTATCTGATTCATCCTCTGGTTTATTTTTCGCAATTCCTTGCTTACCAATACTATACACAATCGGAAATTCCAATTGCTCATCCGTGGCGCCCAGCTCTAGAAATAATTCAAAAATTTCATCCTCCACTTCTCCTAGTCGAGCGGCCGGCTTATCAATTTTATTTATCACCACCATCGGTTTGTGTCCAAGTTCCAAAGATTTTTTTAATACAAATCGAGTCTGAGGCATCGGTCCTTCTTGCGCATCCACGACCAAAACCACGCTATCGATAGCGCGCAGCACTCGTTCTACTTCACTGCCGAAATCGGCATGTCCAGGAGTGTCCACAATATTAATTTTAGTGTCTTTGTAAATGATTGAAGTGTTTTTGGCATAAATCGTAATCCCACGCTCTTTTTCCAAAGCATTACTATCCATACTATCATCTTGACCAGCTGCCCCTGTTTGTTTCATTATCGCATCAGTGATGGTTGTCTTTCCATGATCCACATGAGCAATAATAGCGATATTTCGTATATCCATAAAATTTCTTATTAATCAAAAAAACTGCCCTAAATTTAGCAGCTTAATTATTATAGCAGAATTGGAGGAAAAGTCAAATCAGAATCCTTAAATTCTAATCTGAAATGCAATTCTCTTGTAAACAAAAGACACCTCATATTAAGGTTAGATAGTTACACCACATAACTATTAACTTAAAACAAGATGTCTCACACTCAGCTTACCTTAAAACAA
>Ga0209417_1000459_pt1 | contig 97039 bp, 95 predicted proteins | sample RifGroF2_FD_184002 | JGI IMG/M metagenome (GOLD analysis project Ga0209417, IMG submission 184002) | Groundwater microbial communities from Rifle, Colorado, USA - Groundwater F2 (SPAdes) (version 2) | ecosystem: Environmental > Aquatic > Deep subsurface > Groundwater | place: Rifle, Colorado... | reverse complement strand
GTCATAGTAAGATAAAAGAGGCAAAAAATGACTACATTTTTCATAATAGGTGTAAAAAATGCCCTTTAATTCTGACAATACTTAGTTCCCGTCATTTCAGCAGGCAGAAATATTTGTTTTGCCTCCGGGTTTTCGTGAGAATAAATATAATCGTTCCCGAAGCCGTATTTCAAGGCGTCTTTATAATGAGAATCCTTTAAATGCAGCGGTGGAGAAAAATCTTTGCCGTTCTGGATGTCATTAAGCGCAGAATCTATCGCCATAATTGTTTCATTAGACTTTTTAGCCCGCGCGATATAAATTACTGCCTGCGCCAGAGGAATCCTGCCTTCGGGAAGTCCAAGCATCTCAACAGCTTTGTGGGCATTAAGCGCAATATTTAAAGCCTGCGGGTCTGCATTTCCCACATCTTCGCTTGCGGTAACTATCAGCCTTCTCGCGATAAATCTCGGGTCTTCCCCTGCTGCAATCATTTTTGCCAGCCAGTAAATTGCCGCGTCAGGATCAGAACCCCTTAAACTTTTCTGGAAAGCCGAAGCAAGGTCATAATGTTCCTGTACGCCATATTTTGTTGCTTTTGTCTGGGAAAGTTGTTCTATTAATTCCAGTGTGAGGTTTCTTGTTCCGTCTTCTTTAGGGCTTGCAAAATAAGAAGCTTCGACAAGATTCAATGCCCATCTCGCATCACCGGAAGCCTGCCGCAAGATAAATTCTCCTATTTGCGGGTCTATATTTATTTTTCCGTAAGTTCCGATTAAATATTTGTAGCCTTTGCGGATAATTTCAAGCATGTTTTCATCGGAAAGCGGTTTGAACATTAGTACCTGCATTCTCGACAAGAGAGCGGGAATTACTTGAAAAGACGGATTTTCGGTGGTTGCGCCGATTACATAAATCACGCCTTTCTCGACATAAGGAAGAATCGCATCCTGCTGGGTTTTGCTGTATCTGTGAATTTCGTCTATGAAAACAAGAGTTTTTCTTGTGGTTGTTTTGAGTTCCGTTTCGGCATCGGCAACCGCCTGTCTTAGTTCTTTGATGCCGGAATTTACCGCGCTTAATTCCTCGAACCTGCAATCAAGTTCTTTTGACAAAAGCCGCGCAAAAGTTGTTTTTCCGCAGCCTGGAGGTCCCCATAGAATCATTGAGAACAACCTGCCTGATTTTAAGAGATTGTAAACAGGGGAATTTTTTTCTACAACCTGATTTTGTCCTAAAAATTCATCGAGAGTCTTAGGACGAAGTGTTTCCGCCAGCGGTATTTGCCTGTTTGCGTAAAATAAACTCATACTTTCAATGCTTCAGTAAGTGAAATTTCCTTAACTTCTTTGCAGTCTTCATAAAAATGCCTGCCTACTTCTGCGAACATAGGCGCATTTGAACTTACATAGTATTCTCTTTTTCCTTCCGACGAGTCGTTAAGTATATCAAGAAGGATTAAATCTTCTGCAACCTTATGAGCCAGATGCTCAGCAGGGTCTATAAGCATTTCATTATCATTGGTTAAAGTGTTTATAATCTCTCTTAAATAAGGATAATGGGTGCATCCTAGAATTATTTTATCGACTTTTTTCTCAAGAAGCGGCATTACGTATTTAATAACAAGCTTTTTCGCTTCGTAAGTTTCTATTTTGTTACTTTCCACGATTTCAACCAGCCCGGGGCATGCTGTTTCAAAAACTTCAATTTCAGGGTTTAATTTATTTATGATTTTGCTGTAGGCTTGTGATTTTGCGGTTGCTGTTGTGGAAATTACCCCGATTTTTGCGGCATTTGAATAAGCGATATATTCGGCTGTCGGTTGAATTAAGCCAAAAATAGGGAAATTATAATCATCTTTTATCTCATCAAGAACAACGGCAGAACTTGTATTACACGCCATAATGACGGCTTTCGCGTCTTTTGATTTGTACCAGTCAAGAATTTCCCTGACTATATCAAAAAGTTGTTCTTTGGTTTTTTCACCGTAGGGAACTCGTGCGGTATCCCCGAAATATATGTAATTTTCGTTTGGTAATTCTTCTGCAAGTCTTTTCAAAACAGTAAGTCCGCCGACTCCCGAATCAAAAACACCTATGGGCTTATTACTCATGAAATTATATTACTCCCTGTGTCATGCTGAAATCGTTTCAGCATCTATTCATTATTTTACAGATTCCGCTGGTTACTTAAATATGTGCCTTTGGCACTTCGGAATGACAAAATATATTATAGTACAAAATAAATTAATAAAATTAGTCTTTATATTACTTGTTTGAAGAATTATCTTTATTTTTTGGATTTTAAATAATTCAGGATTCCTTCAGCAATAGCTTTGGCGGTGGCATCTTTTCGTTCTTCCGTTAATATTGAATATCGTTCGGAATCATTTGAAAGATATCCGACTTCTGCCAGTATTGCGGGAACTGCCGTGTTTCTGATGACGTAAAATCTTGCGGTTCGGATTCCTCTGTCCGGCGAATTAATATAATTCACCAGCTTTGCATGTACACTTTGCGCTAACGCTTTGCTTTGTGAGGTGTAATAATAAGTTTCCAGCCCTCTTACGCCTGAATTTTCAGAAGAATTGACATGTATGCTTACGAAAGCATCAGGATCTTCGGTATTTGTAATTGCTGCCCGTTGCTTTAGGGAAACAGTCTCATCTCCTTCTCTTATCATTATTACATTAATGCCAGCCTGTTTCAGGTAAGTTTTAACTCTTTGGGTTATATCAATAGTAATATTTTTTTCATAATTGCCTGCGCGTATTGCGCCCGGTTCCTGTCCTCCATGCCCTGCATCAAGAACAACTCCCAGTTTGTAATTGGATCTCCATGTTGAAACAGGCAGCACATCTTTAAGCGTAATTTCAAGCACTCTTGCGTCAAGACTTAGTTTTGATTCTATTTTTGTTGTTCTGTTTAAAGGAAACACCCACCTTGAACCGTTAGGATATCTTTCAATTCGCTCAAAGTTTATTCCATGAAACTGTCCTGTTCGTTGAAGATTATAAATGATTTCTTTTTTAGGCTGTTTAAGATTATAAAAGTCAAGACATAGTCCCCCGGGGAAATTATTATGTTTTAAATTGTGAATAAGAGGCTTTGCGGAAATAATTACAATTTTTGTTGTTTTTTTATCCTGATTAATTATTTTTATATCCCGAACTTCCCCAAATGAATTGCTGTCTGGAAATTCCAGAAAACTGACTTCGTTTTCCGGCGCAATCACAAGGGATTGCATATCAGGAGAAATTATTGTTTTGTAGAGTTCAGGTCTTTGGGTTTCTACAACAACTCTGACAGTTCTATTATCAAACTGTCCTATTCTTAAAAAATCACCGTTTCTAAGACTTATAGGCTGAAAAAGTTCTGATGATTTTACGGTGCTGTCAGGAATGTCAAAAGCAATTCTTTTAGGGTTTTCCAGAATCATCGGTTCTGTTATGGATAAAATACCCGTGCCTGAAATAATTACACGATTACCAAAGTGTTTAACATTTTTTAAAACCATATTATGGTCTATTTTGTCCTGCAAACTCTTAAGAAGGGCTTCTTTTTCCTGATCGGCAGGAGTTTTTGCATTTATGTCTAAATTTACAAGTATTTCTGTTTGAGCAGTGATATTTACATCAGAAGCTTCGGGAAGTTCCCTATCTTTATATAAAGGAGTTTCAGCGATATTTGTCGGTTTTAATTCATTTAAATCAAGTAAAAGAGTATTCTGATTTTTTCTGATTTTGATTTTTTTAAGAATATCATTGGTGTTTGCGGTTAAGACAAGTCTTACTACATCAGGATCAGAAGAAAATTGAGCGATTCTTAAAGCTTTAATATCTTCATTATTAATGTTTATATTTTTTTTTGAACCTAAAAGCATGGCATTGTTTATGTCTATAACAAGCCTGTCAGGATTTGAAAGCTTAATTGTTTTAAGCTCAACATTTTGATTTCCTGTTCCGGTAACGAGTATTAGTTTTCCAGCTGAATCAGGAATTATTTGTTTAATTACAAACTGGCTTTTTGCGCTTACACTCGTACAAAAATAAAGGTTCAGGAGCAAAAAAACAGAAAATACGCCCAATAAAAATTTTGCAGCTTTTCTCTTCATACAACCCCTTTTGTTTAACTTTAAATTCTATTATCTAACATTTTTTTGTTTCCGTCATGTACTTTTGATAGTAAATAAATAGTTAATTTCCTATTGTCATTGCGAGGCAATAAATACGGCAATTTAAATTCTTTGTATTTATACAAATGTGTCAAAATTTTATCAAATATTTACATATTTTTTGCTAATTTACAACGACTTGTTTATAATGTTTTTGACAATAAAGGAGTATGTTATGTCAAAAAATAATACTAAAATCAGCAGGTGGTACGATACCGACCAGCAGATTAAACAGACATTTCAACTTGTTGAAAATATGTCAAACAAGGAAAGAGAAGAGTTTGCTGCTAATTTAACCCGGGTAGTAAATAATTTCAGAAAACAGCAAAATCTTGATAATTTTAATGTAAGTCTCGGTAGGGATAAAATTCTTGCGTATTATAAGGCTTATAATAAAAGAAGATGGTATGACCAGATTCCAAATCTTATGAGAGCAATTAATCTACTGAGCATACTCTCTATTGAAGAAAGAGAACAAATATTGAGCAAATTTTTATTATCTATAAAGGGTAAAGAGACAAATAAAATTAACGCTGGTAATCAATTATTTAGATAGGAGCTTATAAAATGACGACAAAAAAATTCTTATTCACATCAGAATCAGTAACAGAAGGGCATCCTGACAAAGTATGCGATCAGATTTCTGACGCTATTCTTGATGCTTTTCTTTCAAAAGACCCAAAAGCAAGAGTAGCTGCAGAAACTTCTGTAACTACCGGAATGGTGCTTGTGGCAGGTGAAATTACTTCCAGTTGTTATGTTGACATCCCGAAAGTTGTCAGACAAACAATAGAACATATCGGATATATCGGTAAATCCGGCGGCGGTTTTGATGCAAATACTTGCGCTGTTTTAACCAGCATAGATGAGCAGTCTTCTGATATAGCAGGCGGTGTTAATACAGCTCTCGAAACTCGCAGCGAATGCGCTTGTGATTTAGGCGAAACAGAAGAACTCGGCGCGGGAGATCAAGGCATAATGTTTGGTTTTGCATGTGACGAAACCCCTGAATTAATGCCGCTTCCAATTAGTCTTGCGCACAGATTGGCGCTAAGACTTTCTTATGTAAGAAAAGACGGCACTCTTTCATATTTAAGACCTGACGGAAAAACACAGGTAACCATTGAATATATTGATGGAGTTCCTTCAAGAATTGACACTATTGTTATTTCTACGCAGCATGATCCTGTAATCGGAACAGAAACAGACAATACTAGAGTGCAAAAAATCATTTCAGAAGACCTTAGAAAACATGTAATTGCTCCTGTATTCAAAAATGATGCTATTAAACCTGATGAAACCACCAAATATCTTATTAATCCTTCAGGAAAATTTGTAATTGGCGGACCTCAAGGAGATGCCGGTTTAACAGGACGTAAAATTATTGTTGATACTTACGGCGGATATTCTCGTCACGGCGGCGGAGCTTTTAGCGGAAAAGATCCCACGAAAGTAGACAGAAGCGCAGCTTATGCATGCAGATATGTTGCTAAAAACATTGTGGCAGCCGGCTTAGCTAAAAAATGCGAAGTTCAGCTTGGTTATGCTATTGGTGTTGCTTATCCTGTATCTGTTTTTGTTGATACATTCGGCACAGGTGCAGTTAGTGATGATGAAATTTCAACAATCATAAGCAAAAACTTTGATTTAAGACCTGCTTCAATTATTAAACAGTTTGATTTGAGAAATCTTCCTGCTAAAAACGGCGGCGATTTCTACAGATTAACAGCTTCTTACGGTCATTTCGGAAGAACAGACGTAGAATTTCCATGGGAAACTCTTGATAAAGTTGCAGATTTAAAAAAAGCAGCTAATTTAAGTTGCGGCTGCGGCTGTTAATTTTAAAATAAACAATAAAAAAGACTGTTTCTTTAAAGAAACAGTCTTTTTTTTAATAAAACTTTTTTTATTGCATTGCTTCAGGAGGTATACCGGCTTGTTGGCATGCTTGGTTTGCTTCCTGCTGAATCGCTTTCATTCCACTATAGTCTCCGGTCTTTTGAGCTTCTTGACCTGCTTCAGTTATTTTAGTTTGATAATATTCAACCATTCTTTGTTGTTGTTTATTTAGCTGTGGCGCATTTGCTTGAGGTTGAGCATCATTTGGAACAACTTGAGAAGTTGGAGCAGAACCTGCTTTGCATCCTGATTGTTGAAAAATAGGTGGTTGATTTGATGTACCTAGTGCTTCATTTCTCATTTGCATAACTTGATTTGCACGATTTTGATTAATTCTTGCTTTAGCCGCTGCTGCTGCTGACGGATCAAAAGCTCCTACTGCGCCTTCTGCCATAATTCTTTTTCTCCCTTTTAGTTTCCTCTACTAAAAAAATATTACAATAATATTTCCCCGTAATAATATAAAAACAAATGATCGAGAGAAATTGCTGTTTTTTTATTAAGTTTTAAATTTAAGAAGCTATCTGGTTAAAGTTTCTTTCTTTCTGGAACTGTCATTGCGAGGGCTTTAGCCCGTGGCAATCTAAAAATAATGACTGGTTCTAAATTCCAAAAAGAGTTTCGGCATTTTGAGAAGTTATATTTGCAACTTCTTCAACGCTTAAATTTTTAATTTCTGCTATGGCTTCAGCAACGAGAATAATTTTAGAAGGGTCGTTTTCTTTTCCTCTGAAAGGATGAGGCGTTAAAAACGGCGAATCGGTTTCTAAAACAAGTTTTTCAAATGGAATTTTTGCCGCGACTTCTTTGGGTTTTACGGCGTTTTTAAAAGTTATAGGGCCGCCAAGCGCTATATAATATCCAATTTTTACGCAGTCCATGGCAAATTCCGCGCTTCCTGAAAAACAGTGCATAACTCCTTTAACTTCAGGAAATTCTTTTAAAATTGACAAAACATCTGCATGCGCTTCCCTGTCATGCACAATTACAGGAATATTTAATTCTTCTGCAAGCTCAAGATGCCTTCTGAACACATGCTGCTGGGTTTCTTTAAAAGTTTTATCCCAGTAATAATCAAGTCCTGTTTCTCCAATAGCGACAACTTTGTCATGTTGGGCGTATTCTTTTAGTATCTGGTAATATTCTTCCTGCCAACCCTTTGCTTCGGAAGGATGAACAGCCACTGCGCCGAATAAATTGTCGTATTTTTCGATTAAATCTATGATTTTGGGTGTATCTTCAAGAGTTACACCGGGGATAATTATTTTTTCAACGCCTACAGCTTTAGCATTTTCAAGGATTTCGTCAATATTTTCCTGCAACTTCTCAAAATCGAGATGGGCATGTGTGTCTATAAGCTTATAATTCATAAAAAAATTAATTATTCCTGTATTTTTCTTGTTATAACCATTTTTGCCTTTTTGTCGTAGCATTTGTCCTGGTACCAGCGGCAATAAAATTTCCCGTCAGCTTTGAAAGCATATTGGTCATCTTCAGCAATATAATAAGTTACGCCTTTTAATTTGCCTGAAGCGTCATATTGATAAGCTTTGTAAGGGTATTCATTATACGGTTTTTCCAGTACGTCAAAATACCTTAAAGTTCCCATTGCATCATAATAATAAATATTTTTTTTCTTATTTTCATATTTGATGGCATAACAATATAAAATCTTTTCAAAAATATAAAAACCCGTAAGTTTTCTGTCCTGCAAGGAAAGTATATTGTTTTTGAGAAAATAAGTGTTTAAATTTCTATCTTTATCTTTTTTGTTTTCAGCGAATTCTTTTGTATCAATTGTTTTCTGAACATTTTCAAAAAGAAGATTGTAGTAATAGTTAATAGTTTTGTCTCTTTCTTCCTGATTTTTGAAAGTCCAGTCGAAGGATACTCCTCCTGTGATGACTTCACAAGCAGCAGGAAGCCGCATTGCATTAAGCAGAAAAAAGCAGAATAAGCTGATAATAATTATCTTTGTATATTTCATGATTTATTTCTTTTTCTTGTCTTCACCGGCAAGCTCGGAATCAATGCGTAAAAATACAGGTCTTACTCTGTCGGAATTTATTTGAGTTTCAGCTTTTAAGCCACCCCAATTCAAATCATCAAGCTTAATATCAGAAACATTTCCTTCCTGAGAAAGCTGTTCCCACATATCCTGCGCTATATTTGGAATAAACGGATAAATAAGAAAGCTTACATGTCGTAAAGTTTCAAGAACAGTGTATAAAACTCGACCGCATTCATCTTCTTTTCCTTCTTTAGCTAAAGACCAGGGTTTTAATTCGTTCAAATATTTATTAGCTCTATCAACCAAGATTATTATATGATCAGCGGCATCTGAGATCTTGTAATTTGGAAAACAATCTTTTACAACTAACTCTTTACAGGCATAAGTATATGCTGCAAGTTCATTGTCATGAAGTGCTGTAAGATGTTCAGGCTTTATTTTTCCATCAAAATATTTAAGCAGCATACTTAAAGTTCTATTCAATAAATTCCCTAAATTATTTGCTAAATCAGCATTTACTATGCTTTTGAAATCCTCGTCACTGTAATTTCCGTCTCTTCCAAACGGTGTTGTTGCCATCATAAAATAACGAAAAGCGTCTGATTTTTCTAGATTATACGCATCAAGAACAGCTTTTGGTGCGATAACATTTCCGATAGTCTTGCTCATTTTGGTTTGGTCAACCGTAATCCAGCCATGCGCAAAAATAGTTTCAGGAAGCTCTATTTTCATCGCCAATAAAATTCCTATCCAATAGATTGCGTGGAATTTAAGTATGTCTTTTCCAATCATATGAACATTTGCAGACCAGAATTTTTTGAATAATTGATCGTTTGTCAGGTATCCGACCCCTGTTAAATAATTTGAAAGCGCGTCAATCCATACATAAATAACCTGAGTGTCGTCATCAGGAACAGGAATTCCCCATGAAACAGATTCTTTTGAGCGCGAAACACTTATATCTTCAACATCTTTAAGCTGATTAAGAAGTTCGTTGACTCTATAATCAGGCATCACATGCGCTTTTATGTATTCTTCGATTTTTTCTTTGTACTTAGAAAGCTTGAAGAAATAGTTTTCTTCTTGAACTTCTTGAGGTTTGGTTTTGTGATCGGGACATAAACCCTCTTCTGTCAAATCACGCTCATTTAAGAAGCACTCACATCCTGCGCAGTAAAGCCCTGTGTAAGCCGCTTTGTAAATATCGTCTTTTTTTACAAGGGTTTTAAAAATATGCTGAACGACTTTTTTATGGTCATCCTCAGTTGTTCTTATAAACCTGTCATAATCTACGCCAAGCAATTGCCAACAGTCTTTAAACTTTTGGGCGGTTTCGTCGCAAAATTCTTGAGGGGTAAGATTTTTTTCTTTTGCGGTTTTTTCTATTTTTATCCCATGTTCATCAGTTCCCGTGAGAAAGAATACAGGTATTCCTCGTTGTTTGAAATGCCTCGCTAGAACGTCGGTAGCTATTTTTTCATATGCATGTCCTATGTGCGGTGCTGCATTTACATAATCAATAGCTGTTGTAATATAAAATTTTTTCATAGTCCTTGTCTCTTTTGCTTTTGTCATTGCGAGGAGGAGTAAAACGACGACGTGGCAATCCATCTAATGTGACACGTTAGTAAGATTACTTCGTGAGTTCAATCAAAAACTTTACAGATATTTCATGCCTCGCAATGATGAATTATCAAATTTCTTGAAATTCTGTATAGAACTTTTTTTGATATTATAATATTTATAGATAAATTTATCATAAAAATATTGGGAAAGAGAAGGAAATAATGCAAGAAACAATTTCACGCAAAGATAATAGAGGGCTTGAAGAATTAAGACCCGTTATATTCACAAGAAATTTTACAAAACACGCGGATGGCTCTGTGCTTGTAGAATTTGGAGATACAAAAGTTATCGTAACGGCAACTGTTGAAAATAAAGTGCCGAGATTCCTTCATGACAGCGGAAAAGGCTGGCTGACCTCGGAATATTCTTTGCTCCCGGGTTCAACCCATACAAGAGTAAATCGTGACAGAGGAACTCATATTTCCGGCAGAACTCAAGAAATCCAGAGATTAATCGGCAGAAGCCTAAGAGCCTGTGTGGATTTGACAAAGATTGGCGAAAGAACTATCACTATTGATGCGGATGTAATTCAGGCTGATGGCGGAACCAGAACAGCAAGTATTTCAGGAGGTTTTATAGCTCTTTATGATGCGCTTTCAAAGCTAAAAGAATCTGGAGCTATAAAAGAAATTCCTATAATAGAACCTGTTGCTGCCGTAAGCGTGGGAATAATTAAAGGCAAAATTATGCTTGACGTTGATTATTCAGAGGATTCAGGCGCCGATGCTGATGCAAATATTGTAATGACAGAATCGGGAAAAATTCTCGAGTTCCAGACAACCAGCGAAGAAGCTCCTTTTTCAAGAGAAGATATGATTAATATTCTTGATTTAGGTGAAAAAGGCATAAAAGAGATAATTAATATTCAAAAACAAGCTTTAAATATTATGTAAAGGGAAAACCATGAATTACAAAACCCCGAAAGGCACAAAAGATATACTTCCCAACGAGTCTTATATATGGCAGTATGTTGAAGATAAAGCCAAAAACATTTTTAATAACGCGAATTATAAAGAAATACGAACTCCGATTTTTGAAACAACAAAACTTTTCGCGCGTGGAGTCGGGGATTCAACAGATATTGTTAATAAAGAGATGTATACTTTTGTCCAAAAAGAAAGAAGCCTTACTTTAAGGCCGGAAAATACGGCAGGAGTTGTAAGAGCTTTTATTGAAAACGGTATGCACAGATACCCTACTCCTGTAAAACTCTGGTACAAAGGCCCTATGTTTCGCTACGAAAGACCACAGGCAGGCAGACAAAGACAATTTCATCAGTTGGGCGTTGAACTTTTTGGTATAGAAAACGCCACAGCCGATGCGGAAGTTATTCAGATTGCTATGTCGCTTCTTGATGAGTTAGGATTAAAGAATTTATCTCTTGAAATAAATAATATAGGCTGCACAAAGTGCAGAGCTGACTTTAAATTTGATATTAGAGAAGTCATTAGACCAAAACTCAATGAATTTTGTTCTGACTGTCATTTAAGGTTTGAGAAAAATCCTCTCAGGATGCTAGATTGCAAAAACGAAAAATGCAAAGAACTTTTTGCAAGCCCTGAAATTGAATCTGTGATTAACAGCGAGTTTATCTGCGAGGACTGCGTAAAGCATTTTTCAGAATTGCAGGAATATTTAAAAGTTTTAAATATTGATTATAAAATCAACAAAAGGCTTGTAAGAGGCTTGGATTATTACAACAGAACGGTTTTTGAGATTACAAGCACCAATCTTGGCGCGCAAAATGCAGTTTGCGGCGGAGGAAGATATGACCCTCTTGTGAGTATACTTGGAGGAGAGCCAACTTGTGCTGTTGGTTGGGCTTTTGGGATGGAAAGAGTCATTAGCCTCTTGCCTCCTGTTGAAGAAAAATCGTTGGATGTATTTATAGTTACGAATAATACCCAAAAAGCTTTTGAACTTGCCGGAAATTTTAGAAAAGAAGGAATTTCCTGTGATTTTGACCTTGCAAACAGAAAATTCCAGAAGCAAATGGAAAAAGCTTCCAAGATAGGCGCAAATTTTGCGGTGATTCTCGGCGAAGATGAAATATCTTCAGGGACTTACACACTGAAAAACCTTAAAACAGGCGACCAGCAAAAACTGCTTTCATTTGAAAATGTGTCGAAAATAGTTTCTAGACCTGTTTAGGTATTTCGTATTTTTCTTCAATTTTTTCCATAAATTCATTCATGGCATCTTTTTTAAATGCGTACATGGCTTGCCCGAGATCAGGCGCTTTTGGCATGCCGATATGGTTATAAAAACGGTTATTTGTAGACATCAGAACTAAATCCGAGAAACCTAATTTTTTGCCGTATTTGCAGATTCCATACATTAATATTTCTCCCGCTCCTTTAAATTGATTTTCTTTTTTGCCATGTTCGCAGGCAGGGGCGGATTGTAAATGCCTTAGGTGAATATCATTATACCCTCTGGATTTGTGGTCAGCTTTTGAGCTGGTTTCCGCAAGGCATAAAATTTTGTCCGCAAGCTCTTTCTTGTCGTCATTGAGTTCTACTGCCAGATATAGATCAATATTTCTGGGATGTTTGAAATTTTTGACAATTTCCTTGCCATAAGCAGTTTTAGCCCAAGTTTCATCAATGGTTTTCATTGCCTCAGCATCTTCAGGAGCATCAGGAATTAATTGGGTTATTTTTGCCGGAATAAGTTTCGTTTCGCCGTTTTCGTCAAGTTGTTTTATGTTGGTGTTGTAAAGAAATTGGCTGGAAAATCCTAATTTGTTTTTGTTTTTTGATGAAAAACTTACGGTATCGCTTGATAATTGCGGATTTTGAGTTTTTTCAAGATTAGGAGTTATTCTGCTTTGCGGCGCGGAATATGTTTGATAATTTCTGAAATTGATGTTGTTAGTCAGCATTTTAAAACTTTCTTGTAAATTATACTGCTTATACAAAACACCTAAACTTTTAAAATTGCTATTAAAATTAAAAAATGTTTTTGAAAATATTTTTTGTTTTTAGTATGTCGGGTCAAAGCCTGCTGATTACTATTTTTTTAATGGGGCTACTCCTTCTTTTCCTGACATTTAGTCAGAAAAAGTGGAGTCCTGCCTGAACCCCGGTTCATTTTCTTTCTTTTTGAACGCAAAAAGAAAGAAAACGCAACCAAAAGAAAGAAAAACATTATCCCAAAGGGTCGACACAGTCGAGGAGGACACCCCCTCGAACTCCCCCGTGAAAAATACCTTTATAAGAAGAAACAAAAATGCTAATATGAAACAATCAAAAAAACATATAAATTGGGAGTAAATATTTATGAAAACTTTATGGCAAAAATACGCGGGTGTCCTCGTTGACTACTCTACAAACATTAAAGAAAACGACCTAGTAATTATAAGTGCGGAAGCGCAGGCAAAACCTCTTATTTTGGCGGTTTATGAGGAAGTCCTTAAAAGGGGCGCATTCCCTGTAATTAGGGCAAGGCTGGACGGACAGGCGGAAACTTTCTTTAAGTTCGCAAATGATAAACAGCTTGAATTTGTTGATCCTTTTACAAAGATGGAATATGAAACCGCAGATAAATTTATTGCTATTGGCGCGCCTTATAACGTGAAAAATATGGCGAAAGTCCCGTCAGACAAAGCGGCTAAAGCATCAGCCGCAAGAAGATCTTTGAGTGAAAAAATGCTTGGACGTTCGGCTGAAGGAACTTTGAACTGGGTTATATGTAATTTCCCCACCAATGCGCTTGCACAGGAAGCCAAAATGTCTATTTATGACTATGAAGATTTTCTTATAAAAGCTTGTTATCTCAATTTAAACGATCCTGTCGCAAAATGGAAAGAAATAGGACAAACACAGGAAAGACTTGTAAACGGACTGAATGGCACAAAAACTTTAAGAATTGTCGGCGAAAAAACTGATTTAACGCTTTCTGTGGATGGCAGAACGTGGGTTAACTGCTGTGGAAAAATCAACTTCCCCGATGGTGAAGTGTTTACTTCCCCTGTAGAAGACAGTGCTGAAGGCGAAATTTTCTTTGATTTCCCTGCTCTTTACAGAGGAAACGAATCCCACAATATTCATGTCAAGTTTGAAAAAGGCAAAGTTGTTCACGTAACTGCTGAAAAAGGCGAAGATTTCTTCTTAAGTATGATTAATCAGGATGAAGGCGCAAGATTTTTAGGTGAAGTGGCTTTCGGGACAAATGATATGATTAAAGATGTTACCGGAAACATACTTTTTGACGAAAAAATAGGCGGTTCGATTCATTTGGCGTTAGGGGCTTCTTATCCTGAAACTGGCGGAAAAAACACGTCAGGGCTTCATTGGGATATTATTAAAAACATGAAAAACGGCTCAGAAGTTTACGCTGACGACAAATTAGTCTACAAAGACGGCAAGTTTTTAATTTAAAACAAAGCTCTTATTTTTCTGAATTTCCTCTCGATTATTTCCAGCAAATAGCAGGCGGAAGTTGTTCCCTTGTCTTCTTCTTGATGTTTTAAGGCATTGTATAAAATTTCTATAAGCATGTCAGCTTCAAGTGTTAATTCGTCAAGTTTATCAATTATTTTGCTTTTTTTCATGATTTTTCCTTTTCTATTCCTGCGTGAGACTGTCATTGCGAGGAGCTTGCGACGAAGCAATCCAAAGAAAATCAGGCTTTTTATACAAAAATCATCCTAAAATCATTCATTTTATTCTTATATTTTTTGGATTGCCGCGCTCCTATTGGTCGCTCGCAATGACAGGACAACGATTCCAGCTAAGTTTCCTTTACCCTGCGATAACACTGTATTATTTTAAATCCGCTTAATTTTATGGTTTAATTTTTATAATGTAGCTCATTTAAATTAATTATACAAAATACGTTTTACTTTGTCAAGGATTGTATTTCACTTTGTGAAAAATTATGAAGATTAATATTTTATACACTAAATTAATAAAAGCCACGGGAAAAAAGATTTCTTATGCTGATATTGGTAAAGCCATCGGCACAACAAGGTCGAATGTGGGTTATCTTGCTAAAAAAAATAGTGAAATTTCAGAAGAGCGAATAAAAGAAATTGAGAAATATTTCAATGTTTCTTTGGCAAATGACAAAGAAGAACTAACTTCGGAAAATATTAGCGAACTTGCTAAAAAACATGGCTGTACGGTTGAAGAATACGAATTAATAATGAAATTTCTTGATGAAGAAAAAGATTTGGCTTTATATGCCGCAAAAACAGTGATTAATAAAGACCAAAAAGCAAGAGAACGCTTTATCAAGCTTACGGAATCTTAAATGCAAAGTGTAAAACCACAAATCTTTAACTACCTTACAAAGGTTCAGAAATCTGACCTGTGCCATTTTGTTGCGAGTTATGTCAAAAAAGACTTTGATGAAGCCACAGAGGTGCTTGCTCAAAAATTCATCGAAGACCAGAAATATTATATCGAAATAAATTCCACAAGATTTCCTTATCTGTCCGAGTTTATTGATGAGCAGGAATTTTCTAAGGAACTTGAGCTTTATATAAAGGAATGCAAACAAAAATATAAATATCAGGAAAAACAAAAGCCTATGTACGAAAAACAAAAGGCTTATATGAAAGAGCAGAGAAAAAAAGTGCAGGAATCTAAAATGGCAAAGGAATTTCCGACGAGAGCGCAAATTTCATACTACAAAAAATTGTGTCAGAAATTCACAATCGAAAATCCTCTTGATGTTAATAAAGCATCTAAACTTGATTTGAGAGATGCTATTGACGCAATTTTGCAGATTGAAGAAATTGCTGACAGGGAATTTGTTCTTGAAAAGCTCAACAAAATTGCTAAAACTGATAAATAACCTGAGTCGCTAATTAGTCAAAATCCTTGTTTTCATTGAAGAAATTTTCTTAAAAAATTATAAAAAGCAGGTAAAGGGCGCAGCCCTTTCCTCTCATAAAGGGTGGCTGGGGTGGGTTTTAAGAAAATTTCTGTAAAATTAATTAGCGACTGTAGTTAAATAAAGTTATAAAATGTTGCAAATGCTAAGAACTGTTAAGAAAAGTTAACTATTGAAGTGACATTTTGTTAACGCTTAAAAGCAAATCATACATGTGCTTTAGAGAAATTACTCAACAAATAGAAAAATCATCTAAATGGATAGTAAACAATTTTTTGTATTACTGATAAACTTTGACTATAATTAATAAATCCAACATGAAGTGAGATTTGAATTCATTTATCGAAAGAAAAAAGAATTCAAGAGCGGAGGACAAACGGGAAGAATCGGAAAGATGTATAAATGAGTATCAGTGAAAATCTGAAAAATATTCAAACTTATACATCAAGTGCTCGAATAATTGCTGTAACGAAATATGTTACTGTTGACAAGGTGGTCGAGGCTTATGCGGCAGGAGTCAGGGACTTCGGAGAAAACAAAGTTCAGGACGCAGAAAGCAAAAGAGCAGGATTATCGAAGGAAATAGAAAAAAATTCAATCTGGCATTTCTTAGGGCATTTACAGACTAACAAAGTTAAAAAAGTTGTCGGTGTTTTCGATTATATCCATTCCGTTGATTCTCTAAAACTCGCTAAAGCAATATCTGAATGCGCAGCTTCTCAAAATTTAATTCAGAAAGTGTTTATTCAGGTCAATATTGCGAAAGAGGAAAGTAAATTCGGTTTTTCGCCGGAGGAAGCGGAAGAAAGTTTTTCTGAAATTTCCAAACTTGACTCAATCAACGTAGTAGGGTTGATGACAATGGCTCCTTTTAATTCCGACTTTGAAGAGCAAAGACTGGTTTTCAGGGGATTAAGAGAGTTAAGAAACCTGCTTCAGGAGAAATTCAACGCTCAGCTTGATGAACTTTCAATGGGTATGAGCAATGACTACAAAATAGCTGTTGAAGAAGGTGCTACTATGGTAAGAATCGGACAGGCATTATTTAATTAACAATTATAGAGGAAAGTATAGGGAGGAAACGTAAATTGGCAGGTCTCGTGAACAGAATTAAAAATTTGGTTGGTTTAACTCCTCAAATGGAAGAGTGTGATGAAGATGATCTTTATGATGAATTATACGGATCAGCAAACGAAGATGAAGAAGTAGAAACTTATCAGGAGAATCCTATTAAAAGCAGCAGAAAAAATAATTTAAGAGTTTTATCTCACCCAAGCGCTTCCGGGCATGAGTTAATGGTTATAGAACCAAGAACTTTTGAAGAATCACTTGAAGTTGTAAATAACTTGAGAAGCAGAAAATCTTTGATATTAAATCTTCATCTATTAGATGCAGAACAGTCTCAAAGAGTTGTTGACTTTGTTTCAGGCGCTACACACGCAATTGACGGTCATCAGCAAAAAGTTGGCGAAGGTGTGTTTGTATTTACACCTAACACTGTTAATATTTCCGTTGAAACAGAAAAAACAAGAATTAGCAGAGACGCTTTCTGGAATCAAGCATAAGAATTTAAAAGTTATAAAAAACATCCTGATTTAAGCTTTAGGGCTTTTTCAGGATGTTTTATTGTCATTGCGAGGCAATAATCGTCTATAAAATACAATTAATAAACTTACGAAGCAATCTTCCTAAGAATAACACCGAAAGATTGCTTCGTTTGGATAATTTTAGCTTATATTTAATGTGCTATGCCTCGCAATGACACTTTAAATATTTTCCGCAGGAATAAGACTTTCATCCTCAAGAGAGAATTTCATTTCTTCTTGTTGCGCAGCTTCTCTTTTTATTGAAAATGCAACTGCAGAAGCAATAAACATTGTGATTCCCGCTACAATAAAAGCATATTCCCAGTGATTTGTGGTTCCTGCCTGTATTTGCATAGGACTTTTGTTAATTAAATAACCCACAGCAATTGAAGATAAAATCTGCGGTCCTGAAACAAACAGGTTCATTTTCCCGAGAGAAGAGCCTTCAGTGCCTTTTTTAATGTTGTCCATCAGCAATGCATAAGACAGTGTAAGAATTGACGCCCACCCGATACCTGCAAGTGCCATAAAAAAGAGTACTTCGCCTTTGGATTTTGTTAAAAACGCAAAACCTAAAAATGCTAATCCCATTGTTAAAAGTGCCAGCGAATGTATGTTTTTCTTGCCGAATTTGTTGCATAAAAGACCAAGAGGTATTGAAACAATGAAACAAACAGCATTAAAGAAAGCAAAACCTAATCCTGAAAGGTTTGTAGCTTCCATAACCTTTGATTCGTAAGCTTTTTTTATGGCTTCGGTGGCTGTAGTTAAATCAGGGATAAGGAAAACATTATGCACAACGAAATTGTTGAAATAAATAAATAAACACATCATTCCAATCCACGTAAAATATTGCATAGCGCAAATTTTAGCGATTTCTTTCGTGTAAAAACTTTTTAACGCCATTGCAAGCATCGGGAAACTAAGAATCAGCACGAACCATGAAAGAATATTTATTATAAAGTCTTTATTTGATAGGTCAAACTTGCCTAATACGCCAAAAATGATTAAAAAAGTTAATACAACCGCTGAAATCAAGCTGCTTATTAAAAACATTTTTATTGCTTCAAACGGATTTTCTACATCTTCTTTTTTCTTTTCTTCAGGCAAATATTTTTCTTTTACGGTAAAGCAAGTCCATCCCATCCCGATTACAAGGACGATGGCTGCTACTAAAAACTGTTGATGAATAGAAATTTGCTGATGAAAAAATGTTTTTAAAAAATACGGAAATCCATAAACAATAATCGCGCCAAGCCCTGCGCCAAAACTGAAAAACGAATTTGCAAGCGCATGCTGCTCGGAAGGCATTGTGTCCGGCACTAAAGCTCTATGCGGTCCCATACTTACGTTAACACATATGTCAATAATCCAGAGAGAAGCTGCCGCCATTATAAGAGTGGGTGCATAAGGCATTGCAACAAGGGCTATAGCTCCAAGAATTGCTCCAACCATCAAAAAAGGTCTTCTTCTTCCGAATTTTGTCCAGATATTATCGCTTAGAGTACCAACTATAGGTTGAACAAGTATTCCTGTTATCGGACCTGCAAGCCAAATTAAGCCTAAAATCAATGGTGTTGCCCCAAGGGGTTCTGTTACCCTGCTGGTAAGTCCGATTTGCATTGCCCATGCAAATTGCAGACCTATTCCGCCAATACAAAGGTTTATAAATTGCCATATAGAAACTTTTGGCAATTTAGCCGGTCTTTTTATAGCTTCCATTCTTCCATTCCTCTCTTTTAATTATTTATTATAAAAGAATTTTAGCATGGAACAAAAAAGGTAGTGAATAAATTGTAACTGATGCAGGGCTGAGAAAAGTAAGCTAAAAGCTACGAATTGTCATTGCGAGTGAAGCGAAGCAATCCAAGAAAATTGAGCTTTTTTATAAAAAAACCTGTCTGAAATCGTTTATTTTTGGATTGCTTCGTCGGCGCTACGCGCATCCTCGCAATGACAGGTCATTATTTATTGCTTTTTAATGCTTCTTTAGCTTCAATTTTGATATTTTCAGAAACAGTCGGATCTTTAATCATCTTTTTAAGTTCAGGTGTATAATTTTCTCCGAACATTTTAATGTTGTCAGCAATAGCAGCTTTTGCAACTTCTCTTTCGTTTGTTGCTTCACTTACAAATCGTACACTTTCAGCTAATTTAGGCTCAATTCCCGATTGTTTTAAATCCGTAACAAGCTGTTTTGCAATATCACTGCCTTCTTGAGTTTTTGGATTAGTGAAAGTGCTTGGCTTGTATTTGCCCTGTGCTGCAAATTTGCCTTCCATAAATTCTATAAGCTTTGCAACAGGAGCAACTTTTGGATCGGCTTTTATTGCATCCATTGCTTTTTTAGCGCTTTCGCCACCTTTGCTGATTTGAGCAAGACTGTTTAAATGTTTTTTAAGGTCTTTTCTTGAAATTGCATCAGGTAAATCAACTTCCCATTGTCTTATAAGTTGCGAAGATTCTTGGGCTGTTCCTTTTTTTAATATTTCTTTCATTCCGCTTAAAGCTTTTTTCAAGTCATGATGTCTTTCAAATATAAATGCTGCAAAGAGAAGTCCGCATCCCATCCATTGGTTAGCTCTTCCTCTAGGTGTTTCAGCTTCCACGGTTCCAGCAAGTATTGCAGCACCTGAAACAGCTAATGCAGTACCGGAAGCTTTGTTGCCCATTTTGATTTTTTCAAGCCCTGAACAGGATAAACCTATGTTATCAAGTCCACCGCCTGTTTCACAAGTCTTAAACCCTATTTTTTGACCAATTTTGCTATTTAGAGCACTTGCAGCTGTTAAGATGATGCCTCCAAGAGCAAGTATTACAGATGCAGTGTGCATACGGTAAGGATGTGATTTTACTCCTGCTTTTATCATTCTTGTTCCATCAGCAAGGATGCTTTCATTAAATTGAAGTGTTGATGAGCTTATTGCGATAATTTTATCCCTGAAGAAACTAACCGCTTTTTGTGATTTTTCAGGATTTACAAGGTTAAATAAATGACTAAAAGTTGTTTTGGTAGATTTACCAAGTTCTTTAATTGTCATCCATGTATTAGAAGCAAGATATTTAGCTTTTTCACCCAATGGTTTGCTGGCTAGTACCGCTGTATTTAATTTTAAAGCGGGATCATTTTCCAGCGCCCTTCCCGCAAAAATGCCGGCAAGCCCAATAGCCATAAGTCCAAATCCCGCAGGAGTATTAATTATCGGAGATGCTGCAACGTTGACACCTTCTCCGAATGCCATAAGAGGTAATTTCATTGCAATGCCGTTAAAAATACCTGCAATACCAGAAAAACCTACCCCTATTTTGGCAAAGGTAAGTCCTAATTTTCCAAATTTTGTTTCAGGATTTATATGACCTTCCTCGTGATTTTTAGAGGCATCTTTTATTTTGGTATCCTGATTTTTATTAATTATTGTCCTAAATTGATTAAACGGATCTTTTTCGTCAACAACTTTTGAAGTATTAGTGTTTTCAGGATTTGTGGCTTTTTTGCCTTTTTTTAATTGATGTAAATAATCTGACATCAAAGCAACGCCGCCAACGCTAAATCCTATTGTTGAAGTTAAAGCGGTAGCAATTCCAAGCCACTTGTCCCAATTCTTTATAAAAGGATTAGCTTTTTTAAAAGATTCGCTTACTGCTATTGATTTTATGGGGTTTGAACTAAATCCGGCTTTTTTAGTATTTTTGGAATTAGTTACATTCTCTTTATTAAATTTTGGAAAAAGATTGTTAACAACATTAAACATTTTTTAAATTCTTTCAAATTAGTTTAATAAAAAATAAAAATTAATACATTTTTGATACTTTCTGTACACTTAAAAACAAAACAAAAAAAAAGTTGATATGTTTTTGAGTAAATGCTAAGAAATGTTAAAAAATTTTAAAAGTTGTCATTAAGAATCTATTCATATATTATTTTGATGTGTGATATTAAGTTAATAAAATAGATAAAAGCAGGTAAAGAAAGAATATGATTTCTACTAACGAGTTTAAAACAGGAATGACAATTGAAATTGACGGCAATCTCTGGAATATTGTTGATTTTTTGCATGTAAAACCCGGCAAAGGTTCGGCTTTTGTTAAAACAAAACTGAAAAACGTAGAAACCGGTGCTGTGCTTGAAAAGACTTTCAGGGCAGGTGAAAAATTCCCGAGAGCAATTCTTGACAGAAGAGAAATGCAGTACCTCTATATGTCAGGCGATAATGAATATTCTTTTATGGATAATGAATCGTATGAGCAAATTACCTTAACAAAAGAACAAATTGGCGATGGAATTAAGTATCTTAAAGAAAATATGAATTTAAATGTGTTAAAACACGGAGATAAAGTTATTGGCGTTGATTTGCCAAACGTTGTCGAACTTGAAGTTGTTGATACTCCTCCGGGAGAAAAAGGTAATACTGCCCAGGGCGGTACAAAACCTGCAACTCTAGAAACAGGAGCTATTGTTCAGGTTCCATTCTTTGTTAATAACGGTGATAAATTAAGAGTTGACACCAGAACAAACTCATATCTTGAAAGAGCTTAAATATTCTTTGTCATCCTCAGTGAGCGAAGCGAACGTGAGGATCTAAAAAACAATCACCGCAACAGATTCTCACGCTCCCGTTGGTCGCTGAGAATGACAATAAAATTATAATTAGTATATAAGAGGAATATTGAATGAAAATGGAATTAGATTATATTGAAAAGTTGGTTAAGTTAGTTTCTGATAATGGTCTTACAGAGCTTAGCCTGGAAGAAGATGATAAAGCAATAATAATCAAAAAAGAAAAAGAAATTGTGACAACTACGGCTACAGTTGCGGCACAGCCTATTGCTGTTGCGCCTGCTGCTTCAGTACAGACATCTGTAAAACCTGCTGAATCAGCACCTGCTAAACAGGAATCAAATCTGTTAAAAATAACTTCGCCGATGGTAGGAACTTTCTACAGAGCCGCTTCTCCCGGAGCTGCGCCTTTTGCAGATGCCGGTAAAACAGTAAGTGTGGGTCAGACAGTTTGTATTATCGAAGCTATGAAGCTTATGAACGAAATTGAATCTGAAGTTTCCGGTAAAATTGTTGAAGTTTGTGTTCAAGATGGTGAACCTGTTGAATACGGTCAGGTTTTAATGCTCGTTGAACCTTAAGCTCCCCTGTCACCCTGAACTTGTTTCAGGGTCTATCCCTCAAACAACTTAATGCTATAATACCAATATGGTTAGATGCTGAAACAAGTTCAGCATGACATAAACACAAAGAAGGTTTATTGATGGTTTATTTACAGGTAACTTTATATATTATCGCTATAATAATGTGTTTTAGCTTCCTTTTTTACCTTGCCTATAAAATAACTCGAAAAGATGATGATTACTTGAGTGAATTACTAAAAGAAGAGAAATAAAAAATATGAAAATAACAAAACTTTTAATAGCAAATCGCGGTGAAATTGCGGTAAGAATTATCAGAGCGTGCAAAGAATTAAGCATTCCAACTGTAGCTGTCTACTCGGAAGCTGATGAAGATTGTCTTCATGTCAGTCTTGCAGATGAAGCATACTGTATCGGACCTGCTCCTTCAGGTAAAAGTTATTTGAATGTTCCAAATATTATAAGCACTGCTTTAATGACAGGGGCTGATGCCATTCACCCCGGATACGGATTTCTTTCGGAAAACGCTGAATTTGCGGAAATTTGCCGCGATCACAACATTAAATTCGTCGGAGCTTCCCCTGAAAACATAAGAGCTATGGGCGATAAGGCTTCCGCCAAAAAAACTATGATAGAGAATGATGTTCCTACAGTTCCCGGTACAATGGGACTTGTGGAAGATGTTAATGATATAAAACCTTGGATTGAAAAAGTCGGATATCCTGTAATTGTTAAAGCAACTGCAGGCGGCGGCGGAAGAGGTATGAGAATCGTCAGGCATGAAGGCGAATTACAAGAAATGTACAATCTCGCCCAATCCGAAGCCAGTTGCGCTTTCGGAAATGGCGGCGTTTATATAGAAAAATACCTTGAAAATCCACGTCATATAGAAGTTCAGATTATTGCCGACCAGTACGGCAACGTTGTTCACCTTGGTGAAAGAGATTGCAGTATCCAAAGAAGACACCAGAAACTTCTTGAAGAAGCACCTTCTCCTGTAATTACACCTGAAATCAGGGAAAACATGGGACATGCCGCAATAAATGCCGCTAAAGGTATAGGTTATGAAGGCGCCGGCACAATAGAATTTCTGCTTGATAATAAAAATAATTTCTATTTTATGGAAATGAATACAAGGATTCAGGTGGAACACCCTGTTACGGAAATGATTACCAGTGTTGATCTTTTGAAAGAACAAATCAGGGTTGCTGCCGGTGAAAGATTATCTTTTGCGCAGGAAGACATAAAAATTCAGGGGCATGCTATTGAATGCCGTATTAATGCGGAGGATTCCGACAAAAACTTTATGCCTTGTCCCGGTCAAGTTAATGGCTATATAGCTCCCGGTGGACCAGGCGTAAGAGTTGACAGCCACATGTATACAAATTATAAAATTCCTCCGACATATGATTCTTTAATGGGCAAACTTATCTGTTGGGGCAAAGATAGGGAAGAAGCAAGAATTCGTATGCTAAGGGCTCTTGATGAATATGCAATTACCGGTGTAAAGACAACCATACCTTTCCACCAAAAAATTCTTAAGCATCCTAAATTTATAGATGGCGACTTTAATACAAGCTTTATTCCTCAACATATGATGAACGAAGAATCCAAAGAGCCTGCAAAGGTCTAAAATATGGATTTTAGTAAATTAAATCCAGCAGAGTGGATAAAAAATATTTTTAAAGTCTTTAAAAATATCAGATTTTGTTATTTTTTAGCGTATCTTGTAGTTTATATTTTAATTATTGCTTTGCCAGATAATATAAGTAATAAATTTGGTTTATTAAAATATATAAATATTTTAAGTTTGTTGTTTATTTTTTCAGTCGTCATATTAATTGGAAGAATTATAAATTTCATTTCTTTAAAAATTGAAAGATTCTTAAATGAAAGAAATGCTTTAAAATACATGGATACTCTTAGTCGTGATGAAGAAAGAGCATTTTATGTAGCTATTTCGGGAAATCAACAGACAATATATATGAATTTTGAAGATAGTGCTGGAATTTCTCTTTTGCATAAAAAATTAGTTGTTAAATGTGCATGTGATGAAAAACAAGACCCTAATAAAATTTGGGCTTATATAATCCCTGATTTTGTATGGAATAAACTTAAAAAAATGCAATTGTCATGCTGAACTTGTTTCAGCATCTGACCAATAGGGAGTTTAAAGCTTAAATTCTAAAAAGGATAGATTCCGAATCAAGTTCGGAATGACAGTAAAACTATTGAGAAGAAAAATATGCGAATAACCGGCGGAATTTATAAAGGAAAAACAATTCAAACTGTCAAAGGACAGGAAGTGCGCCCTACTTCCTCAAAAGTTCGCGAAAGCATTTTTAATATAATCCGGCTTACTGAATCGAGTACTGTTTTTTATGAAGGTGAAACGATAATGCTCGATTTGTTTGCGGGCAGCGGAATTATGGGCTTGGAAGCTTTAAGCAGGGGGGCGAAAAAAGCTATTTTTATTGAAAAAAATCCCCGCCATTCCGAAATTATTAAAAAAAATCTTTTGTGTCATTGCGAGGAGCTTGCGACGAAGCAATCCAAAACAAAACTCATAACAACTGACGCTCTAAAAATATTAGACAAATTTGATGAAAAATTCAGCTTTATTTTTATTGACCCGCCTTATGCTTCAGAACTTTATGAACCTGTTTTAAAGAAAATTCAGGAAAATAAAATTTTATCTCCCGAAGGTTTCATAATTCTGGAACATTCGTCAAATTTGAATGTAGAAGAAATTATCTGCAAAACAAAATTTAAAATTTATAAGACCAAAATTTACGGTGATACAGGCATTACGATAATACATTATTAAATTATGTAAAGTTTGTGTAAAGTTTATTAGAAATTTTGTCAATTTATTTTTATCACGAAAGTTATCTTATTAAGATTAATTTTATTTTAATAAGGTGGTAAAAAAAATGAGTTTAAACGTAGCAAATTATCAGGGACTGAATGTAAATTTAAACAAAAAACCTTTAGCGGCAAACAATTCTGTACTTAATGCCTCTTCTGCATTAAGCAATAACAAGATAAAAAGAACCGGAAATCTTTATTCTCTTTCCTTTACAGGAAATCCTAACCATATTTTGCTTGTTTCAGCTGAGTGCCGACCTTTCGCAAAAACAGGCGGTATGGGTGACGTAAACTGCGAGCTTCCCGGAGAATATAATCAGAAAAATACCGGCAGTAGAGGAAAAGATGAAATAAGGACTATGATTCCTCTTTATAATTCAGAAGGAGGACCTGTTGAAAAAGATGGAAAATTGTATTTTGTGCATTCGAGCGGAAAAGAATTTCCTCTTGAAAAAACAGGTATAGAAGCTGATTTCACTTATGGCACAAATAAATCAAAAGCCGTTCTCTATAAATCCGAAAATCCCGAAAACGGCGTTATGACTTATTTTGTTCATTCTCCTGAAATTTCAAAGGATAAAAAAGAATACACAGACCCTTACAGCAATATGTATGGCACATATTCAGCCTTTAGTTCGGCATGTGTGGCTCTTTTGAACGGGCTAAACAAAAAAGAAAACTTTGATGTCGGTGTTTTGCATACAACCGACTGGCATACAGCTTTTGCAATCAATAATCTTCACGAAGCCCAAAAGAAAGATGCTTCGCTGAAAGATATTAAAACAGTTCACACTTTCCATAATGCAGGGTATATTTATCAGGGCGCTGTCGAGCCTTTAAGGGCGGTAATAAATAATTTCGGAAACAAAGACATCTCCAAAGTTCTTCATGACAATAGAATCCAAACAGAACTTGATAAGCTCGGGGCAGAAAAAAGTCTTAAAGGGCTAAGAAATTTACTTGATGATAAAGAACAAAATCCCGAAAATTATGCTGAACCGGAGGCAAGTAAATCTATAAATAAGATTAATCGCAGAATTATAAAAGTTTGCGAGAATCAGCCATGGGATAAATACGGAAATTATAACCCTTCACGTCAGGCTATAAAAGAAGCAGACCTTTTGACAACAGTTTCTAACGGATTTATGGAAGAAATGATGAGCAGTGATAAAATTGCTCCTGTAATCAGACCTGACTTGAAAAAAAATGAACATAAAACCGTAGGAATTGTAAATGGACTTGAGCCTGGCGGTTTTGATCCTGCTAAAGTAAAATTTCCATTCAATGTTTTTAATGTTGAATCTGAAAAATTAAAGAATAAATTGTATTTACAGGATAGTTTATCTCTTAATGGAAGTAAAGAAGTATTAAATAGCGGTAAAAATGCTCCTGTTGAAGGATATCTTGAAAAAGATCCTGATAAAATGCTTTGTTTCCTTGCGTCAAGATTTGATACAGGACAAAAAGGTATTGATATGCTTATGAATTCGGCTGAAAAGTTTTTGGAAAAGAATGAAAATATTCAGCTTGTTATTGGAGCTCCAATTCCTACAAAAGAAGAAAACTCTGAATTAGTAACTGATTTTAGAAAAAATGTAATTGAAAAATACCCCGGAAGAGTTGTTTTAATCAAAGAATACTTGTCTTTGCCACAATTTATGGCAGGATCAGACGCTTTCTTTGTCCCTAGCAGGTGGGAACCCTGTGGATTGACCCAGCTTCAGGCGATGAGAATGGGCGCGATTCCTATAGTTTCTAATACAGGCGGGCTTAAAGATACCATTACAAGTATTCAGGAAAATCCGAATAAAGCTACAGGCTTTAAAACTTCTAACAACCTTTTCTTTATGGATAAACCGGAAGATGAGCTTGCTAGAGTCGTTGGGGAAGCCTATAATACCTTTTCGTCCGATAAAAATACCTGGAATAAAATGGTTAAAAATGCCTTGACTTATGATTCCAGCTGGAATAAAGCGGTTGGTCAATATTACAGCAATGTTTATCATAATTCTATTATTAACAGGAATTATGCAGTAACTTGATGTAAGCATTATTATCACAAGGTTGAGGAAAAGTAGGCATAAAGCAGAGCATGTCATCCTCAGTGAGTACTCACGCTCCTTCGTTTTATCTCAATCGCTGAGAATGACAACAAATTAATGATCACAAGTATTTGCACCGGTAACTAATGTTCCGTTTAAATACTCAAGAACTAATTTTTCCGGATCTGTTTCACCTGCGCCTACAAGGACTTTAATTCCTTGTTCTGCAAATAATTGTTGAGCTCTTATACCCATTCCGCCTGCAATAATTACATTAGCTCCATTTTTAGCAACCCAAGGAGGAAGAATTCCCGGTTCATGAGGCGGTGGGGTGATTTCTTTTTTACTGACGATAGCTTTTGATGTTTCGTCTGCTTCAATAAATGTAAATACTTCACAATGACCAAAGTGAAGACATAATTTACCGTTGTTTGTAGGAATTGCAAATTTCATAGTGTTATTCTCCTTTTCTTAAATTAATTTATTTTCTATTTTATACCACATATTTTTTATTTTGTTTGAAACCTCGCCAACAGGTTCATATTCGACAATACTTTGCTCTTTAATCATTGCCTGCGTAAAAATTTTGCTGTAAGGAATTTTACCTACAAGTTCTATGCCTTTTTCTTTGCAAAAATCTTCTATTTGTTTTGTTAATTCCAAGTTTAAGTCATATTTATTTATACAAATACTTGCAGGAATTTTAAAATGCTTGGTAAGTTCAAGAACTCTTTCAGCATCATGAAATCCTGACAAGGTTGGCTCCGTTACTATAACTACAAGACTTGCCCCTGAAATAGAAGCTATAACAGGGCAGCCTATTCCCGGAGATCCGTCGACTATAATTAAATTGTTATTATTTTGTTTTGCAATGAGTCTTGCATAATTTTTGATTTCAGAAACAAGTTTTCCTGAATTTTCTTCTGCGACTCCGAGCCTTGCGTGAATAAGCTTGCCGAATCGAGTATCAGATTCAAACCATTCACCTGATTTTACCTGTTCAAATTTTATTGCTCGAGCAGGGCATTGAAAATAACAGGTTCCACAGCCTTCGCATTTTATTTCATCAACGATAAAGTCTTTTGATATTGCGTCAAATCTGCAAACATCAATGCATCTTCCGCATTTTATACAAATTTCAGGTTGTATTTCCGCATTTTTACCCGAATAAAATTCTGTTGTTTTTTGTACTTCAGGACTTAAAATTAAATGCAAATCAGCCGCATCAACATCACAATCAACCATAACTTTGTTTTGAGCTAAGGCTGCGAATGATGCGACTATGCTTGTTTTACCTGTTCCGCCTTTTCCGCTAATTATTACAAGTTCTTTTGCCATTACATTTTCTCCCTAATAATATTTACAAGCATAGCAAAAGCTTCTTTAAATTCAGGCAAAGCTCTTAAGACAAGCTCTCCTTTTGAATAACATTCAGCAATTGCTCTGGAATCAGGGATTTTTGTCAGAATTTTTATATCTTCAGATTTTGCGTAATCCTCAATCAAATTATCATTCTCTCCCGAGCGATTTATAACTATTCCAAAAGGTAATCCAATTTTTCTCATAACATCTACAGCGAGTTTCAAATCATAAAGCCCGAACGGAGTAGGCTCTGTAACCATAAATACATAATCAGAACCGGTGACGGCTGCAATCACCGGACAAGAGGTTCCGGGAGGACAATCAAGAATTTGAATTTTAAAATCATCTTTGTCAGCTTGTTTTTTTACAGCTTTAATAAGCGGTGGCGACATTGCCTCGCCTATTCTTGATTTTCCATGTATAAAATTAAATCCTGTAGCAAATCCTGATTCAACAACACCAACTTCTCTTCCTGTTTCTGATATTGCCCCTGAAGGACAAATTAATCCGCAGCTTCCGCAGCCATGGCATAATTCGGGAAAAACAATTACTTTTCCTTTAACAAAAGCTAGGGCGTTATACTGACAAACTTCTGCGCATTTTCCGTTGCAAAGAGGAAGTGAATCTTCAAAGGTAGGGCTTTGCCCGTCTTTGGATATAGAACTCATTCCGCATTGTATGCATTTTTCTGTATTAACTTGTGGAACTGGAACATAAACTGGTTCACTAAAATTAAAAAACGGTTTTAAAAATATATGACAATTTGGCTCTTCAACATCACAATCCAATAAACACACATCTTTATATGTTTGGGAAAGCAAATAAGCTAAATTAGTTGAAACCGTACTTTTGCCTGTTCCGCCTTTTCCGCTGGCTATTGCTATTTTCATCTCAATTCTTCCATCTCACAAAATAGTAAAGGGCTGAAATACTCTGCCCTTTACTGTTGTAGTTTATTCTTTTTCTTCAAGTTTAGAAATTTTTTCTTTAACATTATTTAAAGTACTTTCAAGAATAGCAGCTTGATTTTTTAATAAAGAAACTTCATCTTGTTGAAGAGGGGCAAGATTATTATTGGCTCTGAATTGAACTCCATTATCTTGACCACAGGCTCTGCCCATTCCACGACCATAACCAAAGCCCTGACCTGCTCTGTTTCCTGCACAAATGCCCATTCTTCTACCTGTCATTTGTCCCATTCCCATTGGACCTGTTCCGTCTCTTCTTGGCATAATTTTTCTCCTTTTTTGTTTTAATTATTAAATATTTTGATTTTCATTGATATCAGATTTTTGCTTATCTATTACCGTTTGTATTTTTCTTTTATCTTTTCCCAAAAAATACAAAGCAGCTGCAATTCCTGCAATTACTGACCCTAAAAAGCAAAGACCTTTGCCAGCTCCTCTACCTCTGCCAAATCCAGAAATTGCTCCTGCAAAAACAGGCAAACCATAGGATAAACAATTTCCATAGCCTCTTCCTGTTGCAGGTCCGCAACCCATTGGTCCTGTTCCGTCACCTCTTGGCATAATTTTTCTCCTTTCGTTATTTTTAAATAACCCTTTGCAAAAATTATTTTAAAATCCCGTTTTATCTAAACCCAATGACCCTCTACATTAGCAGATTCAGATTCTTGAAGTTCATTATTTTTGAATTTGTCTATTGCATCATTTACAGTTCCGTCTGCGCCGACATAAATCTTTACCCCGGCTGATGATAAAACCGTAAAAGCTTTTGGACCGCAATTTCCTGTAATTATTGCTTCAACATTCTGATTAACGACATTTTGGGCTGCCTGAATGCCTGCTCCCTGCGCAGCATTTAAGTTTTGATTATTATCTACAAAATTAAAAGTATCATCTTCAAGATTATAAATAATAAACCCAAAAGCCCTGCCAAATCTTAAGTCAATTGCACTTTCTAAATCTTTACCGCTGGATGTAACAGCTATTTTCATGGCAACACCTCTTTTCTTTAAACATTATGAACTTGACAATTCAAATTGTCAAGTCTATTATAGAATTAAAGATACATATTCTAAACAAATTATAATTGTTAAGTTTATTTAACACACAATCTAATTAATTTTGCATTGTCATTGCGAGGAGAGAAACGACGAAGCAATCGCAAGATTTTGTAAAATTATGAGATTGCTTCGCTGCACTCGCAATGACAGTTTTGGCGATTTAGCAATTCGGGTTATTCAGAAGTCATCTGGTTAAAATTATTTGTCATTGCGAGCGACCAACGAGGGAACCCACTTTTTTGATTAAATATCAAAAAAGAAGGGGGATGCGGCAATCGCAAGATTAAACTAATTATGAGATTGCTTCGTCGCAAGCTCCTCGCAATGACAATAGCAGAGTTTTAACCAGATGGCTTCTTAAAGTTTATAAATTTTTTGCTATACTAAAATCAGCGGTATAAAAGCATATTGTAGGATCAAAATGGAAGTTAATGATAATTTACCTGTATATCCAATGGGAGTAGCCGCGCAAATTCTTAATGTCCATCCTAGAACATTAAGAATTTATGAAGCGGAAGGTCTGATAAAACCGCAAAGAAATGGCGGCAAAAGAATGTTTTCTAAAAATGATCTTGTGCGGATTGATTGTCTTAGAAAACTTATTCACGAAGAAAATTTAAGCATTCCGGGAATTAAAAAACTACTTGAATTTACCCCCTGCTGGAAAATTAAAGACTGTCCAAAAGAAACTCGTTCAAAATGTTACGAACTTTCCGGACGAAAAAGGAAATGCTGGGAGTTTACTCAAAGATCTTGCGAAAAATCCTGTAAAAACTGTGATGTTTATTTAAAAGAAAATGGGTAGTGGTATTTTTTTAATGATAAGAAATGTCATTCCGAACTTGTTTCGGAATCTCAGACCCTGAAACAAGTTCAGGGTGACAAATTAATCATCACTAAGTTTTATACCACTATCAGAAAATAAAATCGACTAATTTAATAATACCAAATATCGATACTATCCAGAGTAGGCGTGTTCCTATAATCAGTGGTGGATAAGTAAATTAAAATATCAAGCGACGATCCTGCAGGAACGGTATAATTTGTTAAACCTGTCTGAACCTCGGCGGCGGTATTTCCGCCGCTTGCTACAGTATAACCAGTTAATCCGGTAGATGTGTCAAAAACTTCCCAACTGTCGCCGTCCCATTTTTTCCAACCACTTCCGCCGTCGAAGGATACAAGATATTTTATGGCGGTACCTGATGCCGTAGTGTCTTGAGTAATTGTTGCGCTTATTATTTTAGATTTAATGTTTGAGATGTTATTGGTCGCGCTGGTCATAATATAATAATAATCTGCAATGAATCCTGTTATAGGCACGCCGTCTGCTGTCCAGCCCGCGCCCATTGTAGCATCTGTCCAGCCTGCACCCATAGCTGTGCCGTCTGCTGTCCAGCCCGCGCCCATAGCTATTCCTGTTGCTCCTGTAGTAACGGTGCCTGCAGTTGCCCATAAAGTAGGTGCTGCTACAGTGTTTTTTATAGCTAATCCATCGGCTGTCCATAATGCCCCCATAGCTACTCCATCGGCTGTCCAGAAAGAATTCATCTTTGAGGATGTTTGATGTTTATTAATTCTCATTACAAACACATCGTAGCCTCCTGCAGTATCAGAATTTTCATAACCTGTAATATAAATATAGTCTCCTGATACAGCAAGAGAATAACCAGTATCCGAACCTGCAGCACCGCAGTGTTTTTTCCATACAGAGCTTCCGTCAGATTCATTAAGCTTCATTATTAATATCTCATAGTTTCCAGAAGTATCAGACTGCTCATAAGCAGTAATATAAATATAGTTTCCATCTAGAGCAAGAAAATAAGCCTCATCAGAATTTGAACCACCGTAATGTTTTTTCCATACAGAACTTCCGTCAGATTCATTAAGTTTCATTACAAACGCATCGTAGCTTCCTGTTGTATCAGAATTTTCAGAACCTATAACATAAATATAACTTCCTGATACGACAAAAGATTTACTATAATCAAAACCCACACCGCCGTAATGTTTTTTCCATACAGTAGTTCCGTCAGATTCATTGAGTTTCATTACAAACACATCACCATCTCCCGCAGTATCCGAGGCTTCATAACCTACAACATAAACATACCCTCCTGATACGGTAAGAAGCGCACCATTATCAGAATTTGTGCCGCCGTAATGTTTTTTCCATACAGAACTTCCGTCAGATTCATTTAGCTTCATTACAAATACATCAAAGCTTCCTGCAGTATCAGATATTTCACGTCCTGTAACATAAATATATCCCCCTGATACAGCAAGTGAATAAGCTTGATCAAAACTTGCGCCGCCGTAATGTTTTTTCCATACAGAACTTCCGTCAGATTCATTAAGTTTCATTACAAATACATCATCCAATCCCGCAGTATCAGATTGTTCATAACCTGTAGCATAAATATAGTCTCCTGATACAGCAAGAAGCGTACCCTTATCACTACTTACACCACCGTAGTGTTTTTTCCATACAGAAGTTCCGTCAGATTTATTAAGTTTCATTACAAATACATCGTAGTTTCCTGCAGTATCAGATGCTTCATAACCTGCAACATAGATATAGTTTCCTGATACTACTATTGATTGACCTTGATCATCACCTGCACCTCCGTAGCGTTTTATCCAGTAGTCGTTTGTCAAGCGCGCGTTGGAGTTTTTAAAGATTGTTCCGTACTCGGAATCCATTTCTGCAAAATCCGCTTCGTCTTCCTGATTGAAATGATATAATTTATGCCCCACAAGTGTACATGCCATACTGGCGCTGTCTGCCTGACAATCAGCCATTGCCCTGTTATAAAGATTTGAAACACCAAGATCCATTTTTGCTTTCAGCAGGTTATACATTAAATCCTTTGAATTGATTTGAGCCTCTGTTAAAGCCGTATTATCAGCTTGTCGGGCAAGATATTCATGTATATCATAAGTTTCGCTCGCTATGTCGCAATTATCGGAATCATCGATACATCTGTTTATTAATATACCGCATGCCTGTTTTCCGCCGTTATCACAGGCTTGCCCCAATACTGTAAGAGCGGGATCACTGTAAGAACCGACTAAATTCAACAAAGTATTACAGGTATTGCCTTTATTTCTTTCGCATTTGCTTAAAGCCGCCGCGCATGCCGTGGATGTCAAGCTTGCCGCGCCTTCTTTAATAACACAGTCAGCCGCATCTTTATCTCTGCCTGTAAAATTTTTCTGTATCGTAAACAAAGGAATAACCACCGCCGCAAAAATTGCCAGAACAGCCATGGTAATTAGTATTTCTGAAAGAGTAAAGCCTTGTTTTGTTTTATAGATCCTCACGTTCGCTTTGCTCACTGAGGATGACAATAAAGAAGATTCGCTCACTGAGGATGACAATAAAGAGGATTCGCTCACTGAGGATGACAATAAAGAGGATTTGCTCACTGAGGATGACACTTTTCCTTGTTTGTCATTCTCAGCGACCAACGGGAGCGTGAGAATCTGCCCATTTTTCGAACATAAATCTATCCATTCCTTATTATATTTATTTATTAAACGATTCTTTCCTTGTCGTAAAAATTTTTTCAACTGTTTCTCCCTTGTAATTGCTTCTTCAATATTCTCAAATACTTCGTAATAAACAAGTTTAGTCAAATTATATTTTTCCGTAAAACCTTTTAATACTTTATTTTTATGCTCATAAACTCTTCTTTCAAAATTGCTTGTCACTCCTATATAAAGGGTAGTGTTTTTGCAATTTGTCATTATGTAGATGTAAGATTCTTTGGATTTCATAATATTGATACCTTTTGTTTTTATAGATCCTCACTTTCGTTTCACTCACTGAGGATGACACTTTTCCTTGTTGGTTTACAGATCCTCTCGTTCGTTTCACTCACTGAGGATGACACTTTTCCTTGTTTGATTTACAGATCCTCTCGTTCGTTTCACTCACTGAGGATGACACTTTTCCTTGTTTGATTTATAGATCCTCACGTTCGTTTCACTCACTGAGGATGACACTTTTCCTTGTTGATTTACAGATCCTCTCGTTCGTTTCACTCACTGAGGATGACACTTTTCCTTGTTTGATTTACAGATCCTCTCGTTCGTTTCACTCACTGAGGATGACAATAAAGAGGCTTCGCTCACTGCGGGTGACAAAGGGGTAATTCTATCTCTCTTTATAATACGTAACTGTTACAGTATCTATAGACGGTGTAATAAGACCTGTAGAATCCGTCTCCAGATAAAGAGCAAAATCAAGTGTAACTTCTCCTGTTGTAATATTTGTCAATCCTGTTTCTATTTCTGCAGTTGTATTTCCGTCAGTTGAAAAATAATAAGCCGCAAGCTCTCCGCTCGTAGCAGCCTGATCCCATGTAGAAGTCCCCGTATTGAATTTTTTCCAGTTAGCTCTATCATCAAAAGAAACCAGTCCGCGGATTTTTGTATTGGCAGGTTCTGTAGCGCTTATGGTAAAGGATTTTATCCCGCCTATTATACTTGTAATTTGATTATAGTCAGTAGTGGTAAAATAAGCTGAATTTTGATTACTTATAGATGCTGTCCACAAAGCGCCAATAGCTGTGCCGTCTACTGTCCAGTCTGCGTCCATAGCTACTCCATCTGCTGTCCAGTCTGCATCCATAGCTACTCCGTCCACTGTCCAGTCTGCGTCCATAGCTACTCCGTCTGCTGTCCAGTCTGCATCCATAGCTACTCCGTCTGCTGTCCAGTCTGCATCCATAGCTACTCCGTCCACTGTCCAGTCTGCATCCATATTGCTTGTTTGTGTTGGAGAAATTCTCATCACTAATACATCCGAGATTCCTGCAGTATCAGATTGCTCATAACCAGTAACATAAATATAACCTTCTGATACGGCAAGTGAGGATAGTTGATCCCACTCTGTACCACCGTAATGCTTTGTCCATACAGAGGTTCCGTCCGATTCATTAAGCTTCATTACAAATGCATCCATGCTTCCTTCCGTATCAGACATTTCAATACCGGCAATATAAAGATAATTTCCTGATACAGCTATTGATTGCCCATAGTCCAGACTTGCGCCACCGTAATGTCTTGCCCATACAGAGCTTCCGTCAGATTCATTTAGCTTCATTGCAAATACATCGTAGATTCCTGCAGTATCAGATCCTTCAAGTCCTGTAACATAAATATAATTTCCTGATACAGCAAGAGAATAACCTTGATCCGCATCAGCGCCGCCGTAATGTTTTTTCCATACAGAGCTTCCGTCAGATTCATTTAGCTTCATTACAAATACATCAACACTTCCGGCGGTATCTGAGGATTCATACCCCGCAACATAAAGATAATTGCCCGATACGACAAGTGACATAGCATTATCCGCAGCAGCACCACCATAATGTTTTTTCCATACAGTTGTTCCGTCAGATTCATTTAGCTTCATTACAAATGCGTCGCGGTTTCCTGCAGTATCAGACCATTCCTCTCCTGTAATATAAATAGAACTTCCTGATACTGCAAGTAAATAGCTTTGATCCGCATCAGCGCCGCCGTAATGTTTTTTCCATACAGAGGTTCCATCAGATTCATTAAGTTTCATTACAAATATATCAAAGCTTCCTGCAGCAGCATCCGAGGCTTCAAAACCTGTAACATAAAGATAATCTCCTGATACGGCTATTGTGGCACCTTGATCCGAATTTGCACCGCCATAATGTTTTTTCCATACACAAGTTCCGTCAGATTTATTAAGCTTCATTACAAATATATCATTGTTTCCTGCTGTATCAGATCCTTCATCTCCTGCAACATAAATATAATTTCCTGATACCACAAGTGATAGACCTGAGTCATCAATTATTCCACCATAGTGTTTTGTCCATTCGTTTTTTGTAACAAGATCAACTATGCCGTCATAAAATTGTGTCCCTGTTGCCGAGTTGGATTCAGTAAAATCAGATCTTTGCGGTGAATTTAAATTATATGTTTTGGTTTTTGTTTCTGCGGCTATTTCACACGCCATTGTATACATATTATTATTGCAGACTGCTTTAACCGCATCATTAAAATAAGACATTCTTTGCAAATAATACTCAGCGCCTTTTGTTTGCAAATATACTTTGCCGAGATTTGTATTATCAGAACTAAGTATTGTTATATAATGGTTTAAATCATAACCTATATCAGTCGGGTCAGGCATTCCGCCGGCATAAAAATCTTTTGTATCAATATTGCATGTGCCTGCCTGAAAAGTATCAGAAGTCGCGGCGCATCTATCCAGCAATATATTGCAGGCTCTGCTTCCACCATCATCACATGACTCTTTTATTACCTTTAAAGCTGCTGTTCTGTACGTTGCATCGCTTAAATAATATAATACTGAATCATAATCTTTATTAAAACCTTTAGTAAGACCTGTTACTGCTCCTTCGCAAGCTGTTGTGCTTAAATCAGCCGCGCTTTGATTTGCTATGCAGTCTTTTACATAAACGCTGGTATTTGTAAAAGTGTCTTTTTTCATCGATAAAAGAGGAATGGCAGCCGCAATTCCCAAGCTTATAACCAAAAGAGCCACCATCAATACAGAAAGAGCATAACCTTTTTTTCTGCTATATATACGCATGTTCAAATTCCCCTCTAAATTTCGTGGTATTAAGTTAAATATTTAACTTAATTATATTAATTATACCCAAAAAAGCCCTCCTTTAATCTACTTAGAATCTTATCAGGCATGAAAATCATGTAAATTTTTTTGTAAATTAATAAGAGAATTGCATGTCATCCTCAGTGAACACTCACGCTTTGTTGAGTACAGGCTCCGCGAACGTGAGGATCTACAAAACAAAACAAGAAAAATTGTCATGCTGAATTAAGTTCAGCATCTCAGACCCTAAAACGAGTTCAGAATGACAAATCAATTATCAGAAGCCATCTGGTTAAAATTATTTGTCATTGCGAGCGACCAACAGGAGCGCGGCAATCGCAAGATTAAACTAATTATGAGATTGCTTCGTCGCAAGCTCCTCGCAATGACAATAGCAGGGTTTTAACCAGATGGCTTCTCACTTTGCTTTGCTAAATATACAAAAAATTTCAATTTTTTAACAGGATTGGCTTTTAAAATAATCGCAAATAAGTTTTTCTTGTCGCTTCTTATTCAATTTTTGGCAAAAATTTGTTAATACATTTTTTGATTTTTTAAATTCAAGTTTTTTTCTTATTGTCGCTCTTTCTATAAGCAAGCGGTTGTATGTCCTGTTTAATTCTTCACTGTTCAATTTATTCTTTAACATACTGATTAAATAGTTAAGACGACTTTCCTGATTATCAAGTTCTTTATTTTTTCTCATTATAAGCATATAACCTCTTACTATACATCATCCCTTAGTGACTAAACGATTTTCAAGACAATTAATATTTAAGTCCGCAATACAAACTTAAATTTTTTTTAAATTAGACATTAAATTTCGTCAGCTTGTTAATAGTCCGACTAATTTCTATGTTATTATTTTTTCTATTAAAATATTAAAGCAGGAACTTGAATATTTGTTCCTCTAAATAATTGAACAACAAAGGTATAGTTATACATTAAAAGTATTATTTGCATATTTTAAGAACATTTAATTAGTGGTGAATTTTTTTAAAATTTTTACCACCCACCCCCTACCCCCTCCCTAAAGGGAGGGGAATAAAATCGGTGAGGGGGCGAAGCCCCCTCACCTTGACACCCCTAAAATGAAATTTGATGTAAAATAGAATAAAAAAGTACAAATTTATGAACAAAACTCCAAAAATATTAATAGTAAGATTAAGCGCAATTGGCGATGTGGTTCATTCTACGCCTATACTTCATTCCCTGCGAAGAAAATTTCCGGATAGCTATATTGCATGGGCTATAGAAGATAAATCTTCCGATATTTTAATAAATAATCCTTTGATAAATAAAATTTTTGTTTTTCCAAAGCAACAATGGAAAAAAAGAGGGTTTAACATAAAAAATTTATGGGAATTTTTCTCTATAATAAAAGAAATCCGAAAAGAAAAATTTGATATTGCCATAGACTTGCAGGAATTGTTTAAAAGCGCGATTATCGCATTTTTAAGCGGGGCAAAAAGAACCATAGCTCACGCGGGAACAAGGGAATTTGCAAGTATTTTTGTAAACGAAAAACTTCCTGCTCATGATAATTTTGACCCCGATAAAATAATCATAGAAAGATATCTTGAACCTGCCGCTTATCTAGGCGCACCGGTTGACGAAGTTCAATTCAGTCTTCCTCCTGTTAGCGAAGAGGCTAAAAATCATATAGATAAACTTCTGGAAAATATCGACAAAAACAAAGAAATCATAATATTTTCGCCTGCGACTATCTGGCATTCAAAACACTGGCTTGAAGAATACTGGGCAGAGCTTTTGGAAAAACTGTCACCTGATTATAATATAATTTTTACAGGCACGGAAAAAGACAAAGAACTTATAAACAGGATAACTTTAAAGGCTAATACTGACAATTATCTATCTCTGGCGGGAAAAACCAATCTTTTTGAGCTTATTGAGCTTTTTAACAGGGCAGATTTTTTAATAGCACCTGATACCGGTCCTGCACACATCGCAAATGCCACCCAAAAACCTTCTATAATTATGCTTTTCGGGTCAACAGGCTTTCGCAGAACTCCACCTTATGGTGAAAAACATAAAGCACTGGCAGCAGAACTTCCTTGCCAGCCATGTTTTAAAAGAAGATGTCCCAGAACTGACAACAATATGGAATGCATGAAAAAACTTACTCCCGATAAAATTCTTGAGTTTATAAATTAAACAATCAGGGTATATTTAGTTAAATAATACCGATAATTTTTAAATTTATATTATAATTGTTTTTGAATAAATTAATTTAAATTTAAAAATGTTATAATATAATAAATTATACGCATTTTAAAAACATCTGATAACGTTTAAACATTCAATAAATATCTTTTAAGCGGGTTATAAAAATTTATGGCAGCAGGCTGGTTCAAAAATATTGCCAAAAAAGTAACAACCTTCAAGAACCAAGTTAATGTTCTTGAAGATAATGTTATGGATGAAAGAAAACGATTCAGGCATATTTTTGAGAGGAATCTCTTACTCGAGAGAGAGATTACGGAACGAACAGAAGAATTAAATCAGGCAAACAAGAGTTTACTGACTTTAAAACATATCTGGAGCACAATGAATTCGGCAGAACCCCTGTCTGAAGTTCTTTCTACTGTTATCAACGGTTTATCAGATGAATTAGGATATTTATATTGTTTTGTATTTCAGGTTTACAACTTTGAATCAGGCACAAGACTCAAAATAAGAGCTGCTAACGAAAATAATTTTTCCACAAAAATGCATGATATATTGCAAAGCTCCATATTTTCCTATGATATACCATTAAGCAATGAAAATAATATTATTGTAAAAGCTTTAAAAAGCAAAGATATCGTAAACACAAAAAGCTTTAAAAGACTGTTTGAAGGCGCTGTTCCTGAAATAGAAGAGGAAAAGCTTCAAGCTATTGACGACCTCTTAGGAAACAGGGCTATATCAATATTACCAATAGTTGTACAGGGAGATCCTTTTGGCTGTCTTGTAACTATTTCTATAAGAAGCGACATAGGAAATACGGAAAAAAACTTCTTAAGTCTTTTTGCAGGACAAATCGAGCTTGCTGTAACAATAGCAAATCTTTTTGAACAAATCAAGAAACAGGCTATTACAGATGGTTTAACCGGTTTATATAACAGAAGACACTTTGATCAATGCTTAACAGCAGAAGTTGAAAGGGCAATTCGTTTAAATCAGCCATTTACTCTTATTACGCTTGATTTAGATCACCTAAAAAAACTTAATGACACCTACGGGCACTCTGTAGGAGATGAAGCAATTAAACAAATAGGCGTTATTTTAAAGAAAAATGCCCGTTCTGTTGATATTGCGGCAAGATTTGGCGGTGAAGAATTTTCATTAATACTTCCCGGTATTGATATAGAAGGAGGTCTTATTGCTGCAGAAAGGTTGAGAGTTGCTATTGGGGAATCACCCATTAAAGATTCTTTATATATTTCAGCAAGTATAGGCGTTGCCACATTCTTAAAACACACTGAATCTATCGCAGAACTCCTTGAGCTTGCCGATCAGGCAATGTATTCCGCAAAGAAAAACGGTCGAAACAAAGTTGAAGTTGCAAATAAACAGGAAGAAACCGATTGGCAGCATCTAATTGTTAATACATTTGTAGAATTGCTTGTTAAGCAGCAAATTCCGGCAGCTTCTCAAATTGTAAAAGACGTTCAGTCAAACAAACTTCAAAATGAAAATCTGCTTGAAATAATGAAATGCATTTATCTTTCACTTTCTCAAACATGTACAAATATCTATAAAAATGAATACATAAATGAAAAACTTGATCTCGTCGTCCAGCTTGCAAAAAAATTCGATCTTTCAGAGCAAGAAGTTGAAAAATTAAAAGTTGCCTGTGTATTACATAATATAGGAAGCTTGTTAGTACCTGAGAATATACTCATAAAACCCGGACCTTTAACAAAAGATGAAAGAAAACAGGTACTAGAACATCCTATTTTAGCTGCAAAAGAGATATTAAGACCAATTAAATCTACCGGATATATTATAAATATTATCGAACATCATCATGAACACTGGGATGGAACCGGATATCCGGGCATTCTTTCCGGCGATAATATCCCTCAAGGTTCCAGAATTCTTTATGTAATAGACGCATATTACGCAATGATTAATGATAGACCATATCGAACTGCTCTTGCACCCGAAAAAGCCTTTGAAATATTAATAAACGGCGCAGGTACAGTATGGGATTCCCATGTGGTCGATCAATTTGTTAGTATGCAAAGAAATAAAAAAGACTTATCTAAAACAGTATAATAACATTGTTATTGCGGACAGGTGTGAAACGCTGACGCGGCAATTCTTTTTATTATCTTGTTTGAGAAGCAAAAACTCCGAAAATTTTGTGAAAATTCTTTAAAGTTCTGCTAAAGAAGCTGTAATCACTTAAAACCTTTTCATGATCAAGTATACTATAACTAAATACTTGCTTTTCAACGGATACTTTTCTGTTTTCATCAGTGCTATTATCAGGATCTATAATAAATCTTACCATATCCGGACTAAACATATTTTTTCTCCCGCCCTTTTCCATGTAAATCCACCGCATAGCGGTATATTTATATAAAAACAAGCATGGTCGAAAAATTGCGTGAAGTTTTTAAATTAGTTTTTCTATTTTTTCAATAATTTCATAAATTTGAGTTGAAGGGTTACTTTTTCTGCTGAACAAATCAATATTATTATCGGTATGCATTGATTCAAGAGCTTTAGCGTTATTTATTGCATCAACTTGTCTATTTAAAACTTTATGATAATAGCATTTATTTTTTTCATAATTCGGTATATAGTTTTCTAATTTTTTTACTAAATCCGGATTATTTATAGAGTCTTTATAAAGCTCAAAATGCAGTAAATACCAGAGTTCAAAAGAGGGATTTGAAAGAAAAAGCTGTATATTTTTGCCTGCTGCCTTTTTGGCTTTATCCAATTGTTTTTGGGTATTATTATCCGCGTCAAAAACGCACCAAGCGAGATCTCCAAGTTTAAAATCAATCTCTTTTGTTATTACAAGACTTTTAGCATATTTAACAAGCCCTTCAGGATCAGCTTGTCCTGTTTTGTGTTTGACCTTTATTTTATAATTGGATAATCTTTTCTCTTGTCTCAAGCTTTCAAAATAAGAACGTTCGGTTTTATTTTCTTTGCCTTCACAGAAAATAAAAATAATTTTATTCCTTACTCTTCCGGGCATAACAAACTCCAATCCCCCAAAAATGGAATTGCGCCATATCTGCCGTTTAAGTACCCTTTTTGAATATTTTCATCAAGACGTGGACTAAACTCATCCAAACAATAAAGGTCTGTAGATTTATCGTCTTTTCTTTCCGTAAACCATATTTGGTCTCTTCTCAATAAATCAAGACTAAGCAAATTTGTTTCATGAGTTGTGAATATCAACTGGGCATTGTTTTTATTAATTTCAGGATTGTGAAATAACTCAATTATATTTTTTACAAGACTCGGGTGTAGGCTTGATTCAATTTCGTCTATAACAAAAATATCTCCATATTCTAACACTTTTAATAAATAACCTAAAAAATTAAAATACTCTTGGGTTCCCTTTGATTCTTCCTTTAAGTCAAATTCAACAGGGATTTTATCATTATCATGGTCAATACCTAAATGATAAGTAGAAATTTTTCTTGGTTCACCAAAAACATTGACAATTTTAATATCCTTAATATCAAAGTCTGCCATTTTTAAATATTTAAGAAAAATTTGCTTAAATTTTTTATCTTTTTTTATATTAAATGCTGAAAATTCCTTAATTCCTTTATGATCAATAAAATTAAGAAATTTTGTAAATTCTGAATATGGCTGTTTGATTTTTTCAAAATTCCATTGTGCTGCAACGGAAAGATATAATTTATTTTCAGAAGTTCTTTTAGAAAGAGCTTCTTGTTCTTTAATATCTTGAGTAAATTCAAAGTTATTATTTTCATTTCTTTCAAAAATTCTTGTTTTATAACCTTTCGGATAATAATAAAGATGTTCTTCAATTATTTTCTCTTCATTTAAAGCAAAGCCATATTCATATTTAACGTTATTTTTAACAAATATAATGTTAAATATTGAAGGTTTATCCAGACAGGATGCATTCAATTTAAATCTGTTTATATCAAGCTTTTTACCAATTTGATATTGATGAGAGTTATTAATGATAGATTCTACAAACTCAAGAGCTTTCAGAAAATTTGTTTTGCCTGAAGCATTTGCGCCATAAATTGCAGCGGATTTTAATAATTTTTCACCTTTTAATGTAGGGACATCTACTAATTCAATTAAATTGTCGGGATTTTCTTTTCCGCTTGAAGCAAGCATACTAAGCGTTACTTTCTCTTTTATTGAAAGAAAATTTTCTACACTAAATTCTACAAGCATGATTATCACCTACAATATTATTTACTAATATATATTTTAACACATAAAAGAGTAATTTTTGTGAAATTTTCACAAAAATTACTCTAACAGGTTTATATTTCTTTTTAACTAACTGTTTCTTTCCCTTTGGTTTCAATTTCTTTTTTAAGGGAATTTATAAATTCATCAATATTTTTCAAGCCAATATCGCCTTTAAGTCTTGCTCTAACTGCGACAGAATTTGCTTCAATTTCTTTGTCGCCTATTACAAGCATATAAGGGATTTTTCTGTTCTGGGCTTCCCTTATTTTGTAATTCATACTCTCGCTTCTATCATCAAGTTCCACTCTTAAATCAGCATCTCTAAGTTTTTTATAAATACTTTGCGCAAATTCAGTGTGTCTGTCAGCGATAGGAATAACCACTGCTTGTTGTGGAGCAAGCCATGCCGGAAAAGCACCTGCGTAATGTTCTATAAGAATACCGATAAATCTTTCCATTGTACCGAAAATTACTCTATGAATCATAACAGGAGTCTGCATGCTTCCGTCTTTTTCAGTGTATTTGAGATTAAATCTGATAGGCAAGTTGAAATCAAGCTGGATTGTAGCACCTTGCCATGTTCTTCCTATTGCATCCTTGAGCTTAAAGTCTATTTTTGGACCATAAAATGCACCGTCGCCTTCGTTAATTACATAAGGAAGTTTTTTATCATCTAAAGCTTTTTTAAGTCCTGCTTCCGCTTTATCCCAAATCTCCAAAGTTCCTGCAAAACCTTCGGGGCGTGTAGATAATTCTACTTCATAAGTCATATCAAACATAGTCAACGTATCGTCAATAAAGTCAATTATCTTATTAACTTCGTCTACAAACTGATCTTGCGTACAGAAAATATGGGCATCGTCCTGAGTAAACCCTTTTACTCTGGTCATTCCGTGCAATGCGCCAGATCTTTCATTTCTGTAAACTGTACCGAGTTCCGCCATTCTGAGAGGCAAACTTCTGTAACTATATCTTTTTGCCTGATATATAAGAATATGAAACGGACAGTTCATAGGTTTTAGAACATAATCCTGCTCTTCCACCTGCATGTAGAACATATTTTCTCTAAAATGCTCATTATGCCCCGAAATATCCCAAAGTTGAGATTTTGCAATATGAGGAGTGTAAACTATTTCATAGTCTCTTTTTCTATGCTCGTAACGCCAGTAATCTTCAATCATCTGCCTTACTACGCTAAGATTTGGATGCCACAATACAAGACCAGCGCCGACTTCTTCTCTTATGCTGAACAAATCAAGCTGTGTGCCAAGTTTTCTGTGATCTCTTTTTTCTGCTTCTTCAATTCTTGTAAGATATTCATTAAGCTCATCTTTTGTCCAAAAAGCAGTAGCATAAATTCTTTGGAGCATTTTATTTTTTTCATCGCCGCGCCAGTACGCACCCGCCACGCTTAAAAGTTTAAATGCTTTTATAAATTTGGTGCTTGGAATATGAGGTCCACGACAAAAATCGTTCCATACTATATTTCCATCTTTATTTTTCCCGAGATAAAGTGTGGGATTTTGCGAAGCGTATTCCATAAGCAGTTCGATTTTATAAATCTCGCCTTTTTCTCTAAATTCGGTTATTTTTTCTTGAACATTTGTGATTTCATGACGCTCAAAAATCTGGTTTTCTTTAATCATAATATTCATCTGCTCTTCGATCTTTAAAAGATCATCTACGCTAAGAGAAGTATCAGGAATATCAAAATCATAATAAAAACCGTTTTCAATTGTAGGACCAATGGCAATCTTTGCGTTAGGATAAATTCTTTGAACAGCCTGCGCCATCACATGAGCCGTACTATGCCTTAAAATATCAAGTGTTTCAGCATCTTTTGATGTTAAAATTTTTACATTGTCATCATTTTTTAAAACTGTATTTAAATCAACAATATTTTCATTAATTTTTGCAGCAACAGCAACTCTTCCAAGTCCTTCGCTAATTTTGTCAGCCAGGTCCGCTACAGTAAAATTTTGAGGAACTTCCATTGAAGATCCGTCAGGAAGATTGATTTTGATTTCCGACATATTTATTTCCTTTTTATCTCAATTATCGCTCTTAGTTTTAATTTTCATGTTAAGTACAATTTGAAAAATTATTTTCAAGTCTATTTTCGTACTATTGATTAATAAAATCAATCAACAATAAACATTATTTAAAATTTAAGTCAGGCAAATATACTATTTTTAATTCAAGCTCTTTATTAAAACTAAAGTTTTGTAAAAATAGTCCGACTAACTATACAAGGAGTTAGAGATATTAGAGATTAGGGTGTGAAATAAATGGCGCGCTCAAAAAAAAATCAAAAAAAAATGATGATTGCTATTGTTCTTGGATTAGTAGCAACTGTGGGTGTTTTTAGCATGGTTAACGGGCAAAAAGCTCAAGTTGCCCAGCTTAGCCAGCAACTGGCAGCACAGCAGGCATCTGTACAAACCCAAACAGTGGTACCTGTAGAAGTTACGACCAGCACAATTTTAGCTAAAACAGACATAAAATCCGGTGAAATTATTACAATTAATAAAATTGAAAAAAAAGAATACAAAAAAAATGAATTACCTCCCGATTTCTTTTTTAATGAAAATTTTATTCTAGGGAAAACCGCTTCACAAGATATTCTTGCAGGAAAAATTATAACCGGTGACGATATTCTTGCCGCAAGTGAAAGTTCCTTAAATATTCCCCCGGGAATGAGAGCTATTACTATTCCAACCTCCACAATTCAGGGATTGGCTTCATATATATATGTAGGATCAAAAATTGATCTTCTTACAATAAAATCACCTCCTGAATTTATTGTACAAAACATAAAAATAATAGCGCTTGAAACAACGCCAGACGTACAAGCAGCGGCAGCCGCTTCAGCTCCAACACCTGCCGCCCCAGCTGCGCCTGCCGCTCCAGATGCGGCTGCCGCGCCTGCTCAACCCGGTAAACCTGTTACTCCTGCCGCAACACCTGCTTCGCCATCAATTCCTACAGGCAAAAAGAATATAAGCGCTGACAAAGCTACAGGTATAACGGTATTAGTGCCTATTTCTGTCGCGCAAAAAGTAATAGATGCAATAATAGCAGGAAAATTACAAGTTTTAACAAGAGGCAATAGTGATGATAAAATATATAGACAACATTCTTCTATTAATAAAAATTCTGTAAAAACCGGTTCAGTACTTCCGCCTCCTCCATCAGGAACGGGGAAACTTCCTTCATTACCCGGAGTTATCAGTCCTGATGCTGCTCCTGAAGAACCAAAATTCGAAATAGAAGTTATTAGCGGAAGCAGCAAATCCAAACAATCTTTTGATGATACAAGTGACCCTCAGGCAAGTGTTCCGTCAAAAGACCTAAAAAACCTTCTTAAGCCACTAAACTAGGAGAAATTAATAAAAAACATGTCCATAAAGCAAAACGCTAAAAACAAACAAAATGTCATGCTGAACTGGCTGCAAAACAAGGCGAACCTGAGAGCCATAGTTTTATGCCCCTACCTGGTGTTTCAGCATCTAATTATTTTAGCTTGTAATTACAGTAATAAGCAGGACAGATTCCGAAATAAATTCGGAATGACACTTTGCTTAATGTTAGCAATATTAATAGCATTAAGTATAACTTCTGCCTCTTTTGCAGCGGAAATACCTAAAATAAGAGAACTTCCATCCAATCCTGTTTCCATTAATAACCAGATGTTTACAAATGACAGAAATAATATTTATAAGTCAAAAGATATTACAAAAAAACTCGAAAAAAATCTTTCTATAACCGAAACAAAAACACCCACCCGTTTAAAAGGAAATATTTCGGAATTAAAAGCAATTGTCGGCAAATCACAATTAATAAAATTTGATGAGCCTATTAAAAGAATTTCAATAACAGATCCCGGACTGGCGGATCTTGTTTTTATATCTCCTAAAGAAATGCTTATTAACGGTAAAACAGGCGGCGAAACTTCTCTTATAATATGGGGCGGTTCCGGTGATCCTGTTATGTTCAACCTCTTTGTTCAAAGTAAATCAATATACAATTTTGACAATTTTGTTAAAGAAGTAAAAAAACTCGTACCTAACGATGATATAAAAATAGAGCTTTTTAACTCGGGAGACAAAACCAGCACGCAAGTTGCACTATCAGGACGTATTTCATCCACTATAAAAAAAGAAAGGATTAAAGCCCTTTTTACGGTATATGGATATACTCTTGTTGACAATACTGAAACATTGACTCCACAAATTATGCTGGAAGTAAAAATTGTTGAAATTTCAAAAAACAACAGTAAAAGTTCCGGAACAATGCCTACACTTTATGTAAATAATGTTGATGAAAAAATAAATGCCCTTACAAAACTTACATATAATTTAAAATTTAATTCTGACGGATCTTATAGCGGTGTCGTTGATCAGCCAAGCTCAAATTTGCAATTAGCCTTGCAAGCAGCTGAATCAGAAGGTTCTGCCAATGTTCTTGCAGAACCGCGACTTATGGCTATTAATGGACAAGCTGCTACTTTTACTTCCAGTGACAGTATACCGATTTTTAAAGGCAGAGACGAATACGGCGGATTAATTATTGAATATAAAGATGTAGGAATAAATGTCACCTTTACTCCTACGATACTTGAAGAATCAGGACGAATTTTACTGGATATAACTCCCAGTATTAGTGATTATTCAGCTGCACTGGCAACAGTAGACGGTTTTCCTTTATTTAAAGTCACCACCAGGTCAACTAAATCAACAGTTGAAATTTCAGATAATCAAACAATAGTTATAGGCGGATTAATAAGAACTAAATCAAATATAGCAAAAACAAAGATTCCATTTTTAAGTCATTTGCCTATAATTGGGAATATATTGGGGAATTCCTCTTATACAAACGATAAAACAGAACTTATGATATTTGTAACTCCAACAATAATAAAACCTGACGATTTTGTAAACGGGGTCTGACGATGGCTAACAATTTAAACATGATAATTATTGACAGCGACTATGATTCAAGGGAAGAACTTAAAGTTCTCCTTGAGCAATTTCATCAAATTGACGTTATTGGTGAATTTGATAACATACTTGCCGGATATGCGGCAGCAATTCAAGAAAAACCGCAGATTGTATTCATAGATCTTTCTGAAAATATAGATCTTGGCATAGAAACAATAGAAAAAATAACTTTTAGAAATAAAAACTGCGTAATATTAGTATCTTCTGTCAATGTAAATACTGATCTTGTTCTAAAGGCAATGAGAGCAGGCGCAAGAGAATTTTTAACCCAGCCTGTTATGATTGAAGATCTAAGTACAGCATTAAAAAAAGCAAAAATATTGCTTGAAAACGATGACGGAAATACTATAGGACAAATAATTTCAATTTTTAGCAACAAAGGTGGTATTGGAAAAACAACTATAGCAGCAAATTTAGCATTAAAAATTGCTGAACTTACAGAAAAGCGTGTTTGTCTTGTAGATTTAAACCTTCAGCTCGGTGATATTACAACCTTTTTAGATATAAATCCTTCTTTTGATATTTCTTATGTTGTTACACACCTTAGCCGTATTGATGAATCGTTTTTATTAAGTTCTCTCGAAAAATATAAAAACAAAGAACTTTATATACTTGCAGACCCTCCAAACGTAGAACAGGCTGAAGAAATCTCTTCCGATGATATAACTTCGGTTCTTAGTATGCTTAAAGAAATGTTTGCATACATAATTGTTGATACAAGCAGCAGTTTCGATATTAAAACACTTACCTGTCTTGATATTTCAGATGCAATTCTTCTTATTTCTATGGTAAATCTGCCTTCTATAAGAAATTGCCAGAGATGTATGGATCTTTTCCAACGACTTGAATATAAAACCGATAAAATAAAACTTGTAGTTAATCGCTTCAATGAGGATGAAGAAATTACAATAGACGATGTTGAAGATGCTCTGGGACATGAAGTATTCTGGAAAATCCCAAACAGTTACTTTGCGGTAATGTCTGCAATTAACAAAGGAGTTCCTATTTCATCAATAGCCCCGAATTCCAGTATTGATAACAGTTTTACTGAATTAGCGGCAAAACTTACAGATAGCGTAATAATTATGAATGAATCAACAAAATCAACAAATAAAAGTTTTAAACTTCCTTTCAACTTAAATATTGATTCTTTAAAAAATCTCAAATTGTTTAATAAATAGGAGCATATATAATGTCTATTCGAGATCGGCTTACAAAACAATCAGCACCGACAGCAATGCCAACAGGAAGACCCACTTTAGGGCAGCAAAGAAGACCCGGTGGTATTGACATGTCCGCAATACAGGAGATGAAAGACAAGCTTCATCTTATGCTTATAGAAAAAATAAATTCGATAACTGATTGGCAAAAAATAAATGATACTGAACAAAATTCTTTTATCAAACAATTTATAGAAAGACGGCTTGAACAGGATTTTAGTTCTACCCCACTTAGCAACATTGAAAAAGATCAGATAGTTCAAGAAATTCGTCAGGAAGTTAAAGGTTTTGGACCTCTTGATCCACTTCTTTGCGACCCCAGCGTATCCGATATTCTTGTCAACGGTCCTAATCAGGTTTATGTCGAAGTTAGCGGCAAACTTAAAAAAACCAATGTACACTTTAAAGATAATACTCACCTCATGAATATTATTGAAAGAATTGTATCGAAAGTAGGCAGAAGAATTGACGAAAAATCTCCTATGGTTGACGCAAGGCTTCCTGACGGCTCAAGGGTAAATGCTGTTATTCCTCCTCTTGCTATTGACGGAGCTTCTTTATCAATACGGAGATTTAAAGCTGATGCTGCTACAATACAAAATCTTCTGACCTGGGGCTCAATGACGGTTGGAATGGCAGAAACATTAAAAGCAGCAGTAAAAGCTCATTTAAATATTGTAATTTCGGGAGGTACCGGCGCAGGAAAAACAACCCTTCTAAACAGTCTTTCTTCTCAAATACCTGAAGATGAAAGAATTGTAACAATAGAAGATTCCGCGGAACTTTCACTTCAACAGGAACACGTAGTAAGGCTTGAAACAAGACCGGCAAATATAGAAGGAACAGGCGCTATAACAGCAAGAGACCTTCTTATAAACTCCTTAAGGATGCGTCCTGACAGAGTAGTAATCGGGGAATGCAGGGGTGCTGAAGCCTTTGATATGTTGCAGGCAATGAACACCGGCCACGATGGTTCCCTGACTACACTTCACGCCAATACCCCCAGAGATGCATGTGCCAGGCTTGAAACAATGTGTATGTATACAGGAATTGATCTTCCTGAAAAAACAATCCGACAACAAATTTCATCGGCAGTTCATCTTATAATCCAAGCCAGCAGGCTTACTGACGGTTCAAGGCGTGTTACATACATTAGCGAAATCACCGGTATGGAAGGTACTATTATAACGATACAGGATATATTTAAATGGGAACAATACGGTCTTGATGAAAACGGCAGGGTAATAGGATGCCATATTTCAACAGGCGTACGTCCTAAATTTGGTGATAAATGTAAAGCAAAAGGTATAAAACTGCCTCTTGAAATATTTGATGCAAACGCGCCTGCTGTATATCTATGTAAAAATCCGCCAAATGAAAAAATGAATGTTAAAGCAAAAAGCGGTTCTCCGACTGAAGATTCAGACTCACTTGATGATATTATCAGACAAAGAAAAGCTTCAAGATTTAAATAGAACAATATACTTTTTTGTCATTGCGAGGCTTGAAAAGCCGAAGCAATCGCAAGGTTTTGTTAAATTATGAGATTGCTTCGCTTAGCTCGCAATGACAACTAAAAATATAATTGGCACTTAGAGGAACACAGCAAAATAAACATAGGAATTAGTAAAAAATGAATCCGGAATTAATAAGCTTAATATGTGGAGGTATAGCGTTTGCTTTATATTGGGTTTTATTCGCAGGAGAAGAAATTGATCCGATTATTTTAAAGCGTCTTCAGGAAACTAAAGAAAAAAAATTCACTGCCTCGGGAAATGAAGAAGAACTCTTTAAAAGGCTTGAAGCTCAAAATAATGCTCAAAAAACCAATTTAATTGACATGCTAAAAGACTCATCAGAGTATAGGCTTGCTTTTTTAGAATTACTTTTTAGAAGATTCGGATTTACAAATAAAATAAAAAAACTTTTAAAAACAGCCGATATAAAAATGCCTATTGATCTTTTCTTTATGATAATAGGAGGATTGTTTCTTCCATTTTTATTAATTAGCCTTGTCAGCAACTCTTTTTTATATATTTTAATAGGAATAGGGCTTGCATCAACTCCATATTTTTTTATTAAAATGAAAATCAATAAAAATTTACAGCAATTTAGTCTCTATTTCCCTGATGCATTGGGTTTAATATCAAATTCATTAAGAGCAGGGCACTCATTGCTTTCATCATTTCAGCTGGTTTCAAACGAATCTCCCTATCCTATAAACAAACTTTTCAAAAACGTTGCTGATGACATTTCACTGGGAAGAGACATAAGAGAAGCACTTGAAGATATGACTAATAATATGCCCGGCAGCGAAGACATTAAATTTTTTATTACAGCAGTACTTATTCAAAAAGAAATCGGCGGAAACCTTGCTGAAATACTTGATACTCTTAATAATACAATAAGAGAACGCTTTAAACTGTTGGGAATGATAAAAACACAAACTTCTCAAGCAAAAATGTCTGGAATAGTTCTCGGACTGGCGCCACTTATTATTACAGGACTAATAAGCTTAATAAATCCACCATACATGGCGCCTTTATTCAACACTCTTCCCGGAAATGCTGCTCTTGCAACAGCTATAGGCATGTCGATTATGGGATATTTAATCATCAACAAAATAACTGAAATACGTGTGTAATAGATAAAATCGGAGCATTGCCAATAAATGGAAATGATTATTATACCAATAACAGTTTTATCCATAGGCTATATAATTTTCATGTTCCTTGATGAGGGCGGAGATACCAATGTTAAAAGACGACTTACTGAATATTCATCAGGATATGACAAAAGAAGCTATGATAACACTGAAGAGGAAGACTCAACAGATTTTTTAGCCAACAGTATGAGCAATATAGCAAAAAACATTGCGGAAAAATCAAAAAATCTTGTTATGCAAAAGCAATTACTTGCTGAAGCGGGTTTAGCAAGTGATGATGATGCGGTTTTAAAACATATTCAAAAAAAAATTACTTTTACCATCGGTATGACACTGCTTTCATTAATTGTGTTTTTTGGAGGCACTGCGCCTGCAATGATAAAAATGATGTTGCTTTTAATAGGTCCTTTATTGGGATTTAGGCTTCCTGATATGCTGCTGAAATCTAAATCAAAAAATAGAGCCGATGAAGTTACTTACAGCCTTCCGGATGCTCTGGATCTGCTTACAGTCTGCGTTGAAGCAGGATTAGGGCTTGATTCCGCCATTTCCAGAGTTGCACATGAACAAAGAAACAGCGCGCCAATTCTTTCATTCGAATTTCAACGTGTAAGTAAAGATATCCTTGCCGGTGTTCCAAGATCAGACGCCTTTAGAAATCTTCTCAAAAGAAATGCTTCTCAGGAATTAAGATCATTTGTAGGCTTATTAATTCAGTCTGACAAGCTGGGTACAAGTATCTCACAGTCCTTAAGAGTATACTCTGATGCTTTAAGAACAAAAAGAAGACAGAAAGCTGAAGAATTAGCGTCAAAAGCAGGTGTAAAAATGTCTTTACCTCTGGTATTATTTATTTTACCTGCAACATTTATTGTAATTCTTGCTCCTGCCGGAATAAGCATGTACACACTATTTACTTCCAGCGGTGTTAAATAGATTTTTTATATAAGTGAAATATTTGTTTATATTTTAGATAAAAAACAAAGCTTTTGTCATAAAATAATAATGTCTTGTCATTCCAAGCAACTAACAGAAGCGTGGGACTTGTAATGTCTTGAATATTATAAGATTGCTTCGTCGTTTTACTCCTCGCAATGACAAGAGTATTTTAATAAAGAGATATGGTTATGGGCAACGAAAAAGATTTAAAAAAAACTGCATTGTATGAACAACACAAAAAAATCGGAGCTAAAATGGTTCCTTTTGCGGGTTGGGAAATGCCTCTTCAGTATTCAGGCATTATAGAAGAACATTTAACTGTAAGAAATAAAGCGGGATTGTTTGATGTTTCACATATGGGGCAGGTTTTTGTAAGCGGAAAAGATTCCTTAAATTTTTTACAAAGATTGGTTCCTCAGGATATTTCCAAATTAGTTCTCGAAAAAGCTGTTTATACACAGCTTACTAACACTGAAGGCGGAATTATTGACGATTTAATAATTTATAAGCTTGATAAAGATAAATTTTTATTAATAATAAATGCTTCAAGAATATATGAAGACGTAAAATGGTTTTTAGCTAATCAGAATAATCTTGATGTATCAATAGATAATCAATCAGACAATCTTTCAATGATTGCCCTGCAAGGATCTATGGCTTCTGATATTCTGGAAAACCTGGGCTTAACAAAAGAAAACCATCCGAAAAGATTTTTTATAAAAGAAACAAAATTATTAAATATTGATGTTTTGCTGGCAGCAACAGGGTATACAGGAGAAGACGGTTTTGAAATCATTGTAAAAAATGAAGAAGTAGAAAAATTATGGATAGAACTTCTTTCTAAAGGTGAGAAATTCGGACTAAAACCTATAGGTCTTGCCGCGAGAGATACTTTAAGGCTGGAAGCAGGTTTATTTTTATACGGACAAGACATGACCGAAAATACGACTCCTGTGGAAGCTTCTCTTGTTTGGACAATTTCCAAAGACAAAAAAGAAGATTATTCAGGAAAGAATAAAATTTTATCCCAGCTTAATCAAAAAGATGAAGCTAAAAGACTTGTCGGATTTAAAATGCTTGATAAATCGATTCCCAGACATGATTATAGAATTTATATAAATAACGAAGACTCTGGTGTAGTAACAAGCGGTGGTGTAGCTCCTTTTATTGGTGAAAATATTGGGTTTGGCTACATAAATACCGATAAACCCACCATCATTGGAACAAAAATCGATATAATGATCAGGGAAAAATTACACCCTGCCGAAATTGTAAAAAGACCGTTTTATACACATAACTGAAATCATAAATTTAAACGAGCGCTAATATAAATGAGGACTGACAAATGACAACAGATATGACAAAAGTTTTATGTACAAAGAGCCATGAATACTTAATCAAAGAAGGTAAATCTTTAAAAATAGGCGTTACCGATTTTGCAGTTGAACAACTCGGCGATGTAGTTTTTATAGAACTTCCGGAAATTGACTCTACATTCAAAAAAGGCGATATTTTCGGAACTATAGAATCCGTGAAAGCAGCTTCCGAACTATATATACCTGTTGGTGGAACTGTTATCGAAATTAACGAAAAAGTTATAGAAAAGCCTGAATTAATTAATAATGACTGTTTCAAAGAAGGTTGGCTCATTAAAATTAAAGATTTTAATGAAGCAGAAATCGAAGAAGCTATGACTTATGACGAATACAAAGAATTTATAGAAGAAGAGGGGCATTAATGCATAATTTTTTGCCTCATACTGATGAAACTCGCAAGGAAATGCTTAATGAAATCGGATTAAATTCTACTGAAGACTTATTTGGCAACATTCCTAAAGAAGCAAGAGTTGATAATTTAAAGATTCCTGATGGATTAAGCGAACTTGAAGCTAAAAAACATTTGGTAAATCTTGCAAATAAGAATAAAACTTCCGAAAACTGCATATCTTTTCTGGGTGGAGGGACTTACAACAGATATGTTCCAACCTGCATAAGTTCTATAGTTCAGCGTTCGGAATTTATCACGGCATATACTCCTTATCAGCCGGAAGTTAGTCAGGGAACACTTCAGGTAATTTATGATTATCAGTCGATGTTATGCAATTTGACAGGAATGGATGTTGCAAACGCCTCTGTTTATGACGGCGCTTCCGCCTGTGCAGAAGCTGTGCTTATGGCTTGCAGAATAACAAAAAAGACAAAAGCACTTGTAAGCTACGTTTTAAATCCTGATTATAAGCAAGTTATTGAGACTTATTGCTATGGAGCAGGAATTGAGATTGAGTATCTTGAATTATCAGAGGGCAAAACAGAATTTCCTTCTTGTCATTCTGAGGAGCGAAGCGACGTAGGAATCTGTTTTGATGATTATGCCTGCGTTTTAATTCAAAATCCTAATTATCTTGGCTGCGTGGAAAATCTGGATAAAATTTCCGAAAAAGTAATAAATTCAAAGGCTAAACTTATAATTTGCGCGGATATTGTCAGTCTTGCGGTGCTTAAAAACCCTGCTGAATTTAATGCGGATATTGTTGTCGGAGATTTACAGCAGCTTGGATTGGGAATGAATTTTGGCGGACCTCACTGCGGATTTATCGCCTGCAAAAATGCTTATTTAAGACAAATGCCCGGAAGAATTGTCGGTTTATCAAAAGACCGCGACGATAATGACGCATTTACTCTGACAATCCAAACCAGAGAGCAGCATATCAAAAGAGAAAAAGCCACAAGCAATATCTGTTCTAATCAGGCATTAATGGCGCTTGCCGCAACGGTTTATCTTTCCGTAGTTGGTGCAGAAGGATTGAAAGAAGTTGCCAATATTTCCACGCAAAGAGCGCATTATCTCGCGGATAAGCTTAGTGAAATCAACGGAATTAAGGTTTTATATTCTGATTTTCTCAATGAATTTGTAATAAAAGTCGACTCCATATTAGCTGATGAGCTTATTAAAAAGCTTGAAGCAGAAAATATTCTGGCTGGAATCAATCTTGGCAACAAGTTTAAAGAACTTGAAAACTGTATTTTAGTTGCTGTTACTGAGATGAACGAAATTCAGGATATAGATAAATTCGTAGAAACAGTGAAACAAGTTTTATGATAAAATAATTTTCGGGTAGACACTCGAAACACTACCACTAAGATACGACTAAAAATCGGAAAATCTCTTAGGAAAGGTGGTGATGCCTATGATTAATTGGAATGAAATCATAAGAAAAGCCCTAGAAATTCTAGAGCTAATCTTAAAAATAATCTCAATTATCATAAGTGAATAGAGTAATGGGGAGTTAGTAGCTCCCTGTCTACCCATCTTTTTAGTTTAACATATTCTATCTCTTTTTCAAGTGTGAAGGATTATTTTATGTATAAAAAACCATCTATTATTGGATTATTTACTTTTCTAACGTTTATAATTCTTTTCTTTGCTTTAGTTATAATTAATTTGATATTAATAAATATGCCATTTTTTTATATATTTTCTATACTAATCACAAGCCTTGCCCCTTGTATTATCGGAAATATTTATAATTTAAAGTATAAAGAATCAATTGATAATAAAATTAAACTGCAAGCAAGCATTTGTTATGCTGCAACAATATTTGTTGTTGTATTTGTAGTTTTATATCTCGCGAATAGTGAACTTAATAACTTAATATTGCCATTTTCTTTTTTTATTATTTTTTCCGGTATTATTTCTTATTTTAGTTATAATCTTAAAATTAATTTTAACTTTTTTTTATTGCCTATATTAATGACAATTACAGCCAGTTATTTATTTATATTAACATTAAACATTTCAAACAGATTAATTATGGATATGCAGTTTCCATTTTCTGCAATCCTGACAACTGCAATTTCGACCAAATATAATAAAAAAATAATTCCTGTTTCTTCAATATTATTTACTTCAATATTATTTATAATTTTTTATGCATTTTCAGCTATTAAAGACTCTGACATTATTTGGATAATAATCAACTTTATTATATTTTGGTTTGCAAGTTGCTTTCCTTTGATAAAATATACAAATTTAATTTTTTACATAAATCAGAATTTAGGCAAAGTTTACGAATACAGGTTTAAGTCAAAAATTAAAAATTCTTTTATTCTAATGAGCATAATTATTTTATTTTCGGTATACATATATTTAACACACAGGTTATTTTTATATAGTGTAGTTCATATAATACTGACAGCATTATATTTTTTACCGCTGTTTGCAGTTCCTACTTTATTAAAGCTAATTTATAAAGAAATTCAGACAGAGAATAATAATGAACAACTACGATAACCTGATAAAAAAAGACCTTAAATACCTCTGGCATCCTTTTACCCAGATGAAAGACTACGAAACCGACGAGCCAATCATCATCGACAGGGGAAAAGGTGTTTATCTGTGGGATTTAAAAGGCAATAAATACATTGACGGGATTTCCTCATGGTGGGTAAACACGCTCGGACACTCGCATCCACGCCTTAACGAAGCTTTAAGAAAACAGTCAGAGAAGATTGAACATGTTTTGCTGGCGGGATTTTCTCATGAGCCTGCTATTGAACTTGCGGAAAGACTCGTTAAACTTGTTGCGGGGTCTAAAAACGAGTTACAAAAGCCTCCAGCGAAGCAAAGCTCCGCTTCAGCTTTTTCCACTCCTGCTCCGCTAACAAAAGTTTTTTATTCTGATAACGGCTCAACCGCTGTAGAAGTTGCCTTAAAAATGGCTTACCAATACTGGCAACAGACAGGATTTCCGGAAAAAAGCAAATTTATAGCTTTAAAAAACTCATATCATGGTGATACGTTAGGTGCTGTTTCTGTTGGAGGAGTGGATGTTTATCATAAAATCTACAAACCTCTCTTGTTTGAAGTATTTCAGGCAGATTCCCCATACTGCTATCGTTGCCCTTGCGGAAAAGAACAAAACTCATGCAGTATTGAATGCTTGAATTCTGTAGAAAAAATACTGAAAAACCATTCGGATGAAATTGCGGGAATCATAATAGAACCCCTTGTTCAGGCGGCGGGCGGGATGATAATTTACCCTGCGGAGTATCTTACAAAACTCAAAAAACTTTGCTATAAATATAATATTCTTCTCATAGACGATGAAGTCGCTATGGGGTTTGGAAGAACAGGAAAAATGTTTGCGTTTGAGCATGCAGAGATGGTTCCCGACATTATTTGCCTCGCTAAAGGCATAACGGCAGGCTATCTTCCTCTTTCTGTCACAATGACTACGGATAAGATTTATCAGGCTTTTTATGATGATTATGAAAAACTAAAAACCTTTTTTCACGGGCATAGTTTTACGGGAAATCCTCTTGCTGCAAGCATTGCTGTTGAAAACCTGAAAATTTTTGAAGAAGAAAAAATTATAGAATCAATTCAGCCAAAAATCAAAAAACTAAAAGCTTCGCTTGAAAAATTCAAAGAACTTGAATGTGTCGGAGATATTCGCCATATCGGGATGATTGGAGCTGTTGAAATTGTTAAAAACAAAGATACAAAAGAACCCTATGCGTTTGAAGAGCGAATAGGCTCAAAAATATACAAAGAAGCTTTAAAAAGAGGCGCAATTCTTCGCCCTTTAGGAAGCGTGATTTATTTTATGCCTCCTTATGCAATTACGGAACAAGAAATAGAGCAGCTTACAGATATAGCTTTTGAGTCTTTAAAAACTATTAAACTTTAGTACTACTACATTGTTAAGTTAATTCTGTCCGGTTGAAGGAGATTATGTTTTTGTAGGAGCCTCCGCAGAAACGTAGTTTCGAGGACAAGCGACGGAAAAAATATAACCTCCAAAACTTAGTTAACAAAGTACTACTGTTCTGAGATCTCTATGTTTAAAATTTTGGCAAGATAAGTAAGCAGAACTTCGGATTTTTTCGATGAATGAAAAAGCCTTTCAACATTTATTCTGTCAATCCAGATACCCCCGCAATAAGAACATTTGTTTACTATTATTCCTGTATGCCCCAGTTCAATTGTTTCCAGCAAAATTCTATCATTCGGACACTGTACAGGCACTATTTCAGGAATAAAATCTCTGCGTTTTTGTCCAACTTCATCTTTCATCCTTTTTCGGGTATCAAGTTCTATAATTTTTGCCCATTTTTGTTCTTCTGATGACGGCTTGAAACTCATTTTTTCTTACCCCTGTAGTTTGTATTTTTTTATAAATATAAAAATTCATCTATATATTATAGATTTTTCTATGGGGTATTAAATCCGACTTTAATCCTATGTTATAATCATTTAGTATTTGTACAAATAAGAGAAATTGCTTCAAGTTGAATTTAGATGATTTTACAACTCCTGAAACAGAAGATATAGAAATCTGGCTAAAGGAATTCAAAAGCACAAATGATCCTAAGGTAAAAAAACAATTAAAGAACTTAATTACTCTTTATTACCTGCCTTTGGTGAAAAAAATTGCTTACGGACTTGCCAGAAGAAACACCGACCCGATTGAAGACATAATTCAGGTCGGAAGTTTGGGGTTGATAAAAGCGGTTAACCAATTTAACAATAATTACGGAGCAAGCTTTAAGACTTATGCAACTTATCTGATTACAGGAGAAATAAGACATTACCTGCGGGATAAGAGTTCAATGATTAGAGCGCCCAGAGAATTACACGAATTATGTATCAGAATGAACAATCTTATTGAAAGATTGAAAGTAAAGCTGGGAAGAACACCTTCAGAGCTGGAAATAGCCAATGAACTTGAAATGCCTGTCAATAGAATCAGTGAAATTTTTGAAGCTGACAGAAGAAAACAGTTAGTTTCTCTGGATCAGCTTGTATTTACTAACTCCGAAGCAGAACAATCACTTGTAGACAGACTTGTAGATGATAAATATCAACTTTATCAAAGTCTTCAGGAAGAACGGATGATGCTTTACGATGCGGTAAACATGCTTCCTGACAATTTGAAAGAAATAATCAGACTCAGCTTTTTTGAAGACTTAAATCAAAGTGAAATTGCCCAAAAGATTGGCATCTCTCAAATGCAGGTCAGCAGAAGAATTAAAAAAGCAACTTTTGAACTTTTCAGAATAATTAGCTCCCAAAATAAACATTCAGATTAAGAAAGTATTTAAATATGGAATTTTTAACTTTAGCTCAAAAAATATATTTAAGTTTTATAGTAGGATTTATAGGTCTTGCAATAGGAAGTTTTCTTAACGTGGTCGCACTAAGGCTTCTGGCAGGAAAAGATTTTGTAAAAGGTCGTTCAAAATGCCCTAAATGCGAAAATTTAATTGCATGGTACGATAATATTCCTGTTTTAAGCTATATTTTACTCCGCGGAAAATGCAGAAAATGCGGAGAAAAAATCAGTCTGCAATACCCTATTGTTGAACTTTTTACAGGTGCGATTTTTATAGCAACAGTAATTATGTTTGGTTTTACATTAAAAACGTTGTTTTTTCTTGTTCTGATATGTAATTTGATAGTGATAACTATTACAGACCTTAAAGAACAATATATTTTTGATATTAATTCGATGCCACTAATTCCCATCGGGCTTGCTTATAATTTTTTTGATATCGGCAATAATTCTGTAGGAACTTTAAAAGTTTTAGGGATAACTTTTAATGATGTTTTTATTTCTGCGATTATCGGGGCTGTTTTAGGCGTTGCTTTTTTTGAAATACTTTCAAGAGTCGGACTGCTTCTCGCGGGAGAATATGCTTTTGGAACCGGTGACAGCATACTTGGCGCAGCTTTAGGCGCGTGGTTCGGCTGGAAATTTATGATTATTATCCTTATTATAAGTTTTCTTTCCCAATTAGTTGTAGGGGTTCCTATTATTGCATACAACATGTTCAAAGCAAAAGATCATCAATCCCTATGGGCAATGGTTACGTTATTTTTTGCATTGGGACTGACTTTTTTAGGAAGATATTTCACTTATACGGGAAGACCTTTTATTGCTTTAAGTATAATCTTTTTATCCCTTGCACTGGCAGGAGGAGCAATATTTGTAATATTAAAACGCACCAGAGAAAGACAGAGTCATACTTTTTTGCCATTTGGACCTTCTCTTGTAATTGCAGGATTGCTTGTAATGTTTTTCAGCGAAAAACTTTTAAGCTATTTTCCTTATTAATGGATTAATACTATTTGTTTCCTTGAAATGTAACCACACCTCTTGCTTCGCTATTAAGAGTTTTCTTTACTTCTTCAACATAATTCACACCATCAATTTTTAACCCTCTTAATTTATTGAGGTAATCCTGAATATTCTTAATTATGTCAGGTCTTTTGTTAAGCCATTTATCAAATCTGGTATTTTGTCTCTGTCCATTAATATCCCGTTCCGTAATAAGGAGATTACCAATATTATTAATATCACGACCTTTTTTTGAATGCGGTTTTATATGTTCGAGTGTTCTTTCTTCCCTGGGCAAAGTTTTTCCGGTATAGGCATCCAGACTCACAACATTTTTTAATTGAGGACAATAACCAAAACTAACCTGCTGATTTACTAACATAATTTTTCCTTACAAAATTCCGGTGAATAAACTTCTGTTTGATATAAGTTCTCTCAAGGAAAAAAAATGCTAAAATTTTACTCTTTTTTATAAATCATTACAAAGCTTAATAATTTAAGTTTAACTGAGTTCAATTTTTAATTGAAAATTTATCACGTTTAGCAATTTTGTTGAGCTTTTCAAGAACAAATTCCCTGTCAGCAATTTTTTCAATCTGCAAAATTGCGTCAATAGCATCTCTTAAATCGAGTTTGGATGCTTTATTCACATCAAGAGGATTTTCGATTGTGAATTTCTGACACAATTTTTTATAATAAGAAATTTGTGCTCTCGTGGGAAATTCTTTTGCTATTCTGGATTCCTGAACTTTTTTTCTTTGTTCTTTCATGTAAGCCTTTTGTTTTTCGTACATAGGCTTTTGTTTTTCCTGATATTTATATTTTTGCTTGCATTCTTTTATATAAAGCCCAAGTTCCTTCGAAAATTCAGGTTCATCAATAAATTCCGCCAGATATGGAAATCTTGTGGAATTTATTTCAAGGTAATGTTTCTGGTCTTCGATAAATTTTTGAACAAGCACCTCCGTGGCTTCATCAAAGTCTTTTTTGACATAACTCGCAACAAAATGACAAAGGTCAGATTTTTGAACTTTTGTAAAATAGTTAAAGATTTGTGGTTTTATTGAATTCATTACATATATCCAAAGGAGCTTCAGAAGCAATTATTGAAAACTATAAAGGACAAGTTGGAATTGATGAAAAAGCTTATATTCCAGCAAGTGTCTTTGATAATCAAAATATGTCTTTAAAAAAGATTACAGAACTTGCCAATGCACTCGATACAAATATTAAAAATTAATTACTTCTTATCAAAAGCAGTAATCAAATTCACCATCTCGATTGCTGTTTTAGCAGCCTCTGAACCCTTGTTGCCTGACTTTGTTCCTGCTCTCTCGATAGCCTGTTCAATGGAATCAACGGTAAGAACCCCAAAAATCACAGGAATAGAAGAATTCAGTCCAACCTGCGCCACACCTTTGGAAACTTCTCCTGCTACATAGTCAAAATGCGGAGTATTTCCTCTGATTACTGCGCCTAAAGTGATAATTGCGTCATATTTTTTAGAGTCAGCCATTTTCTTGGCGATAAAAGGAATTTCAAAAGCGCCCGGAACCCACGCAACGTCTATGCTTTCTTCTGACAAACCATGTCTTTTAAGCGCATCAATCGCGCCCTCAAGAAGCTTTGAACCGATAAACTCGTTAAAACGCCCGATTACTATGCCGTATCTTCCTTCTGCTACCGTTAATTTGCCTTCGTATACGTTAACCATTCTTTCTTCTCCTTTTGTTGTCATTGCGAGGAATGAAATGACGAAGCAATCTCATAATTAGTGCACTCATGCGATTCTTCGCTTCGCTCAGAATGACAATCTAATCTAAAATATGCTTCATTTTATCACGCTTAGTATTTAAATATCTCTCGTTATGTTTGGTTTTGTCAATATGCATAGAAACTCTGTCGACAATTTCAAGATCATAGCCTTCAAGCCCGACGATTTTCTTTGGATTGTTGGTTATAAGACGGAATTTTTTAATTCCGAGGTCTAAAAGTATCTGCGCTCCAACGCCGTAATCCCTTAAATCAGGATCAAAACCTAAAGAAACATTGGCTTCGACAGTATCTTGCCCCTGTTCTTGCAGTACATAGGCTTTTAGCTTGTTAACCAAGCCTATTCCTCTTCCTTCATGAGCTTTTAAATATACCAGAACTCCGCTTCCTTCTTTTTCTATAAGCTTAAGAGCGCTGGTAAGCTGGTCGCCACAATCGCATCGGAGGCTATGAAAAATATCCCCCGTTAAACATTCACTGTGCATTCTTACAACCGGAGTCGAATTTGTAAAATCTTCAGGATTTCCTTTAACAAGAGCCACATGTTCGGTTTCGTCAAGCCTGTTTATGTAGCCGTAAATGTCAAATTCTCCATAAGCAGTCGGCAGCTTGGCTTTTATGACTCTTTCAACGAATCTTTCGTTTCTGAGTCTGTATTTTATGAGTTGAGAAACGGTGATAAACTTCATATTATGTTTTTCGGCAAATTCAACAAGCTCATCACGTCTTGCCATAGTGCCGTCTTCGTTTACAATTTCGCAAATAACTCCGGAAGGATGAAGCCCTGCGAGTTTTGCAAGATCAACGCTGGCTTCTGTTTGCCCTACGCGTTTTAAAACCCCGCCTGCTTTTGCTTCCAGCGGAAAAATATGCCCCGGTCGCCTTAAATCAGCCGGCTTTGAATTCGGGTCAACAAGAACTTTTATTGTTTTTGCTCTGTCATGCGCGGAGATTCCTGTGGTTACCCCAAATTGCGCCGCAGCATCAACGCTTACCGTAAAAGCTGTTCCCTGCGCTTCTGTATTGGAATGAACCATCTGCTCAAGTCTTAATTCTTTAGTTCTTTCAGGTGTCAAGCTTACACAAATAAGCCCGCGTCCTTCTTTTATCATAAAATTAATTATTTCAGGAGTGATTTTTTCAGCCGCGCAAACTAAATCGCCTTCATTTTCCCTGTCTTCATTATCAGCCACAATGACCATTTTGCCGTCTTTAATATCTTGAATAGCATCTTCAACGGTATCATGCTGAAATTTATCCTGATTTGCTTTGTTTATATTTGTGTTCATCTTGCCCATTTATTATAAATACCCGTGTTCATTTAAATAATCCATAGTAATATTTCCAGCTTTATTATCCTTCGCATTGACAAACTTTTCAACATATTTTGCCAGAACGTCCGACTCAAGATTTACCCTATCGCCGGTGCTTAAATTAGACAAATTGGTTTCCTGTAAAGTCATCGGAATAACTGAAATACTGAAAATATTTCCTTCGATAGAAGCTATTGTAAGGCTTACTCCGTTTATGCATATAGAACCTTTGTAAACAATGTATTTTGCAACATTTTCAGGCGCTTCAAAATAATAAACATCCGCCAGCCCTTGATTTTCTTTTCTCTTGAAAATTCCTACACCGTCTATATGACCACTTACAATATGCCCGCCAAATCTTCCATTGGCTGGCATAGCTCTTTCCAGATTAACTTTTTTTCCTGTTTTATAATCATTAAAAATTGTTAAATCAAGAGTTTCTTTTGCAGCTTCTACATCAAAGCCGTTTTGTTTTAATTTAACTACTGTTTGACAGGCTCCGTCAATGGCAACACTATCGCCAAGCTTTAAGTCATCAAGAATTTTGGCGCATGTAACTGAAATTACCGCGCCCTGTGACTGTTTTGTCACCGATGATATTGTTCCTATTTCTTCTATCAAACCTGTAAACATGAAATTATTTTAAAACAAAGAAAGAAAGCATTAAACAACTTTAATAGATAAATCACCGAAATATGTATGAATAGTACAAATTGTCACCCTGAACTTGTTTCAGGGTCTATCCAATAAACAACTGAAAGCTTTAATCCCAAAATGGACAGATGCTGAATCACCAGGTAGGGGCATAAAACTATGGCTCTCAAGTTCACCTTGTTTTGCAGCCAGTTCAGCATGACAACTCATTATAAGGCAATGCCAGAGAAAGTTAAATTTCAAAAACCATCTTTTGAACTTCTGCGCCGTCAATGTTTTTCAAGTCTTTTTCAAGGATCTGAATATCGGCATCTTCACCTACAACATCAAGAAGAATCACACCGTCCGGAGAACAAACATGATCTGTTGTACTGTGAATCCCTATTCTGGTCTTAATATTACACCCATGTCTGGATAAAATATCCTGAAATGTTGTCGCAGTCATTGTTCTTTTTCTTAATAAAACCCCTAAAATTGTTGTTTTTGCCATGAATGATACTCCTTTGCAAAGCAGTTTTTTACAAAGTTCATTTAAGCATAATTTATATAAACGCATTAATAATCAGTCGGGTAAAATTTTAATCAACCCGAATTACTTAATAGCCAAAACTGTCATTGCGAGCAGAGCGAAGCAATCTCATAATTCTACAAAATCTTGCGATTGCTTCGGCTATTCAAGCCTCGCAATGACAATAAATAAAAAGAAAAACGGGTAGAAAATATTTTCTACCCGAAATAAAATTTAAAATTTGAATCTTGTTTTTTAAGATTCCTGTTTTGGTGCTGCAAAAATGCCGCTGATTTGTCCGCTTCTGTAAGCATGAGATACGGCAAGTATCCCTGCAGCGGCAAGGGCGGCTATTTTTACAGGCTGTTGTTTAATACTATTAAGCGCAGCTTTGCCTTTATATGCAACTACATCTACACCATATGTCTTAAAATATTGAATACCTTTATTTCCAAGAATTTTATCTTTTGCAGATGTTAATGATGGAACAACTTTTGCTGCTAAACTTTCGAAGGCAGGAGTTAATTTGTTTTTTAAAGGATTAACAGCTTTGTTTGCTAAATTAACAACCGCTGTAGCTGCTTTAACCAGGAGATTTCCTTCTTTTTGAGAATATTTGATAACTGCTCCAGCTGCAGCCGCACTTCCTGCAACCCCTACTGCAGTTATACCTGTAGCAATGGTATTAATTCTCTGGGCTTTTTTCTCTAAGCTTTGGTCGCCATTAATACTGGAAGCGAACCGTACTCCGCTTAATCCGATCATATATTTTCTCCATTTCGCTAAATATAAGCACCTTTTTTCTTTCTGTTTATATAAAGCCACTGAAGGAAAAAAAGTGATAGTAATTTGTTAAAATATTAAAAAATTGTTACATGCGAAGCGGAATTTACAAAAGCAAACCTGCCACTATCATAAGAATTATTGCAGCAAGACCTATGCCGTTATTTGCTAATTTACCGTTATTTAACAAATCAATATCCTGAGCGATTTCGTTGGTCGGCTGTGCTTTTATAACAGTTGCAAGTCTCTCCAGCCTTTCATTCATTGAATAATTATCAGAAGAATTATTAAAAAGATATCTTTCAAGCCTTGCAACTCTTGTTTCTCTTGTATCATTCGGATAAACCTGATTCAAAAGCTGTTTTTCCAGCTGATTAAGGAGGTTGTTTAACGATTCGTCATCGGAAGGAGCTGAATAACTTTCGGAATAACTATCATTATCGGATGAAGAACTTGGAGAAGAATAACTATAATCATCGTCAGAATTATTATTTGAACCACTAACTATCTTACTTAAATCATCCACCCTATCACTTAAAGTTTTTTGAGAAACAGCACCAAAAACTCTGGTTTCAAGCCTGCCAAGCCTTTTATAAATATCTTCTTTTTGGTAACTTTGACCTAAAACCTTTGATTCTATTTGATCTACAACAGGATAATCTTCTGATATATCGACTTTATTTTCAACAGGAATTATATGAGATTCAAAAACTTTTGATGTTGAGGCTTTCGCTGTATCGATATTGATTAAAAACAATAAGAATATGCATAAAAAAACAAACAAGAACCTTGTTTTCATACCACCCACTCCCGATTATTAAATTTTGTATTAATTATTACATATCTACTGGTTTTTTAAATCGTCCTGTATAATAACCGGTCTGGATAATGCTTTAACAAGCTCATTTGTATCTCTTTTTTTTCCGATTATAAGATAATAAAAATCACTGTCGACTTTCATATCCGCATTGGAAAAATTCGGATAGCACAATAAATTTCGTGATGCCGAAGACTGTCTTATGTCAGAAAATAATTTCATGTTAAATTTGTCATAAATTTCCATTATTTCAACGTTAGACCATCTCGTTTGGTTTTGTGCGGCAAGCTCTTCCCTGAATTTTTTCAGTTCGCTGTCGGAAAAATACGATTTATACAGAGGACTTCTGGCTATAGGCAGCCGGAAAAGCTTTTGTTTATTCAAGTTTTTTGTATAAGGAAGTATTTGAAGAAGCTCTTCGGTAACTTTAATTCTTTTAGCGAGATTAATTTGTTTTTCATCAAAAAATCTGACTTTATCGAATATTTTAAGCAAAATTTTTTCTTTTGCGAATTGTTGAATATTTGAAAGAAATTTAATCGGATAATCCCTGAAAATCATAGTAAAATTCAAGTTTAAAAATTTCCATTTAACAAAATTTTCAAACTTTGGAAGCGTGTTTAATTTTATTTCAGGATGAAGTTTAAGATTTCTGATTAAAACATAAGTAGGATTAATCTCCTGAAATTCAGGTTCTTTAAATTCTAAAAAGCCGGAGTTTGTTTTAAAATCAAATTCTTTATAATTTTTAGGCGACTTAACAGTAATTTGAAACCCGTTAATTGTTGATAATAACTTAAAATAAGCCCGATTATAAAAGATTTTTCGAGGTTTATCAGTTTCTTTTTTAGAAGAAGTCTTATTAAAAATAGATTTCATTTTAAATTTCTTGATTGCAAATAAGTTCTAAAGTTTTTTGAACTCTTGACAGGGGTTCATCTACGTCCATAAACTTTCCCGCATCTACAAGCATTTCAACAATAGAACTAAAAGCCGAGCCGTCACATTCAAAATCTTCTTTAAAAAGAAGCCTGATAGGACATTTGGCATGGGATGTCTGCAAAAGAACTTCGTTTTTCTTAACTTTTTGATAATCGCCCGCCGCTGATAAAGGAGATGCTTTTGTTGAAGATAGCCTGACGATTGGAATTTTAGAGTTTTTATAAGAAAGAATATCTTCATCTTCTACAAATAAAACAGATATATCCTGCGAAAGAGCCTTTATAAGACTGTCTGTTATTACATCAATTTTTAAATATTTTTCCAACCCTTCTCCATATAATACCTGTTGGATTTTTGTAGGTACTATCGGGTCGGTATATCGGAATTCCAAAGGAAAACCTTTATAATCCGTAATTAAAATCGCTCCCAGATAACCTTTTGAGCTGGAAGAGTATGCTATACCATAAGCTAATTTTACATTTTCTACTGACATAAATTTAAACTTTACTTCTTATATTAGTGTCGCGTGAACTTAATAATTTTCTAAGCTTCATAATCGCTTGAGCATGAAGCTGACAAACTCTGGATTCCGAAATAGTTAAAGTTGTTCCGATTTCTTTTAAAGTCATGTTCTCGTGATAATAAAGAGCGAGTATCATTCTTTCTCTTTCGGGAAGATTTCCCAGCGCTTTTGAAAGTTCGTTTTTTACATCTCTGTTTTCCAGCATTGCTAAAGGATCGCTGGCATTTTTATCTTGAATAGTATCAATAATTTCCACACCTTCACCGGAAGAATCTTTTCTGTCATAAATGGAAATCATAGATGTGCTTTCCATTTCCGCCATAGACGCTTCGACTTTTTCTTTTGGCAATTCAAGTTCTTTTGCTATTTCTTCTGTGCTCGGCTGTCTGCCAAGTTTTCCTTGCAAAGAAACAATTGCTTTTTTAATACTTTTAAATCTTTTTTGTGCTCCTCTTGGAACCCAGTCAAGACTTCTAATTCTGTCGATTATAGCCCCTCTTATTCTTAAAAGAGCATAAGTTTCAAATCTTACGCCTCTTGCGGGACTGAATTTTTCAATAGCGTCAATAAGCCCTTCCACTCCATATCCTGCGATGTCTTCTGTCGATATGGTATTAGGCAAGCTTATCCTTAAACGCCCGACCACATATTTAATCAGATAAATATACTGTATAATCAATCTGTCCCTGATTTCTTTGCTGGTTTTATCGAGGACAAATTGCGCCCAGACTTTATCTATATCAGCATCAGAGAGCTTTTTAGTTTTGTTTCTGTCTATACCAAAATTAAAACCCGATGTATTATCCATTTAAATAATTTTCCTAGCCCGATAACTATTTTAAAACTTCCCGAATTCTATTAAATTTGAACTTAACTGCTTAATTTTTAAATCCAAACCCTTATTTAATTGTATTCAGCTAGGAATATAAAGCATCATTCAAATACCGTATTTGACTGTGTATTAGATAAGACAGAAGTGAATTTTTGTCACACTGGACTTGATTACCTGTCATTGCGAGCAAAGCGAAGCAATCTCATAAGTTAACAAAATCTTGCGATTGCTTCGGCTTTTTGAGCCTCGCAATGACAACAAAAATTAATTAGAGATTGAAGTTGATTTGCAATTTAATCCAAATATTCTTTTAATTCGCCGAAAGATTTGAGGTAATCTTTTGAATTATCCAGTGTATCCTTACTTGCTAATACAGAAATTACCGAAGGTTTTGTTAAATACATTTTTGCAACTCTTTGTATATCTTCAGGAGTGGTTTCAGCTACAGCGTTTAAATATTTTTTTGCATAATCAGCGCCATATTTTGAATTAAAACCGCTGTATACTACACCTGTTTTTTGCGCTGAAGATTCAGTTTGCGCTCCAAAAGTATCTTTCAGGTATTTTTTAGCATCATTTAATTCGTCAGGAGAAACTTTTTCATCAATTAATAAATTTATATGCTTTTTAAATCCGTCAAGTGATTTTTGAAGGTTTTCATATTTGGGTACAACTTGTCCGTCTTCATCTTCATCTCTTGTGGTAGTTTTAATGGCTAAAACAAAACGTCCCATTTTATTATTTGACCTGTAACCAGAGCCAACTTCATAAGCTAATCCCTGTTTTTCTCTTAAATCCATAAACAAACGGGAACTCATTCCTCCGCCCAATACTGTATTTAGTATGCGAAGAGCTGCAATATCCTTAATATCACCGGTTTCTTTTATTTTAAACATTTGAACGATATGAGCCTGATTTCCCCAAAAGTAAAAAAATCCGAATTTGTTGCAATCTAACGGTGCGCTTGTTTCGTTATCAACAAATTCGGATTTTTTTACTTTTGGGATATCTTTCTCAAGAGATTTAATTATTTGATCTTTAAATTCTCCGGAATCTTTGCTTAATTGTCCTGTGGTAACTACAGATTTAACTTTAGGTTTTGCCATAATTTGATTATAAAAATCTTTTACGTCCGCTAAAGTAACCTGATCAATGTTTTCTAAAATTGCTCTGTTGGTGTTTTTGTTTGGATGGTCACTGAATAAAGTTTCCATTGCTCTATCAGAAGCGCTCTTTGGTTCACTATTAATTTTAAGTATAATTTCTTCTTTTGCATCATTAAATTTTTCTTCTGTAAATGAAGGTTTTAGCAGAATTTCTTTTGCAACATCAAGCGCTAAAGGCAGTTTCTTGTCTAAACAGTTAATATCTACCCCTATTGAACCGTTGCCTGCAAATGGACTCATATTTCCACCTTTTTCTGCTGATCCCATAGTTAAGCAATTAATATCAAGAAGATCGTTTAATTCATCTTCGCTGTGTTTTTTAGTGCCTTTTGCCATCATTGTTTCAAGAATTTCAACAACGCCGGGTTTTGCATCAGGCAAATTGTCAACCGCAAAAGTTATAACAGCGCTGGATCTAATTGCGTCAGGATTGTCATTAAGAACTAAATGGACATTATTTGAAAGATTATGCTCTGTTATGTTTCCTATAGAATTATTTTTAAGCCTGCCTGTAAAACTAACAACATTTGATTTTTCAGTCGGCGCAGTTTCAGGATGTCCAACCACAATAGAAGCCTTGTCCATATCAAGATACTTTCGTGCAGCATTTTGTATATCTTGAGGAGTAAGACTGTTAATTATTCCTAAGCTGTCAGTATAACCGCTTATAGTTCCATTTATAGTTTGAGATTCTCCGACAAAATTGCTAATTGCGCTTGACGACTCACTAATTCTATTTAAATTATCGGCTAATTTATTTTTAACAATTTCCATTTCTTTTTCAGAAGGAGGGTTTTCAGCCGTATCTTGTAAGTTTTGTCTAATTATTTCAAGACCTTTTTCTTCATCTCCCGGTTTAAATTTTGTCTCTATATAAATTATTTGAGGGTCATTTAATTTAGGACTAAGCGCAAGAATGCCAACAGACGGTTCGGTATTTAAGGGTTTAAGCGCCTTATTGAGTTTTGTTCCTTTATATCCGGACAAAAACATCGTTAAAGCTTCTGAAGTTATTGCTTCTTTTACATCATTATTTTTTGGACCGGAAAATGCTATTACTACATTAGCAGTATTGAGCTGAGGACTTGTTAAATCTTCCCTTACAGTTTTTTGAATAGGTTTCAACTCCATATAAAATTTATTTTCATTCTCAACATGTTTCGCGGGTTTATCAAAATATTTGCTTGCTAATTTTATAGCTTGATGCGGATTAACATCTCCAACTATAACTGTAGTCATGTTGTTAGGTGTATACCATTTGTCATAATATTCATATACTGTAGCACTTGTTAAATTTTTAATATTTTTTGTACTTCCCAGAGTCATGCCGGCTTCTAAAGAAGAATCAATATTAAATAAATTTGTAACTAATTTTTCAAAAATTTTCCCACCAGGATTATCTTTTCTTCTTTTGATTTCAGAAATAACAATATCCTTTTCTTTTTCAATCATATCAAGCGTAAATGTCGGGTGTTGAATCATGTCAGCATGCATATCAACAATTTTGTCCAGAGTTTGAGAATCTTTACTGGAAGTTGATACAAAATAGCATGTACGTCCATACCATGTATTGGCATTATAATCTGCGCCCATTTTTGCGAGGTCTTCGATAAACTGATTAGGTTTTAGTTTTTCTGAACCGTTAAAAAGACTGTGTTCAATATAATGGCTTATTCCGCCTATATCATCAGGTTCGTTCATAGAACCGACTTTTACATAAGTATTAATAGTGGTTGGACCCGGTTTAGGAATTACAATAACTTTTTGCCCGTTATTTAATTCATAAACATGCCCACCTTTAAGAAAAGGAGTTTCAATTTTGCCGATTTTTTTATACCCTTCAGGTTTGGCGGCAAAAGCTATAGATTTTAATGCAGCGCTTGTTGTTTCACCCATAAAAGATAAACGGGCATCCGCAAAATTTGTATTAGTAATAACAGGTGAATTATCCTTTTTTTCTACGGAATTATTAAAACTTACCGGATTTGATTTTTGTATATTAATTAATTTATTTGTTATTTGCATGCAATAGCTCCCATATAAAAATTCATTTACATGGAAAATAAAGAAGCTGAATTTTAGAAATTGCTAAAAACTCATAAAAAAATTCTGCGATTTTTTAAAAAAGCACTCTTATTAAACATTTCAGCTTGTTAAATGGATTTTAATAATTCTTAATAATTTTAAATAATTTTAAATGTTTTAAAATTGTAATTTACTTACTAATGTTTTAATATTAAATAAAATGAACTTTGAAAATTAAATACATCTTGCCGACAAGCTTTTAAACTGCGGTGAATACCGCGTAGAAAGAATGAGTTCTAAGCCTTCCAAGCCGGCAAAGCCGTCTTTCAGGCTTTTACACTCCCGCTTCGCGCAGGAGGCAGGAATGAATATTAAATTAGAGCTTAAATTAAAAACAGTAGTCCTACTACTAATAGTCCTACTGTTCTACATTTTAATCTCAAAATAATGTTCAAGGTATTAAGGTAATTTAAAGCTTTGCCTTAGCACCTGTATTTAATTTTATTATAACATTGTAAAATTAATTTTCAAGGCAGCGAAATGGCTTTTTTAACAAGAATTAAAGAAGATATACAAACTATTTTTGATAACGATCCCGCAGCTAAAACCCTGCTGGAAGTTGTTCTTTGCTATCCGGGGCTTCATGCTTTATTGCTGCACAGGCTTTCCCATAAATTATACAAAAAAGAAATTCCTCTTCTGCCGCGATTAATTTCAAATATTTCCAGAATAATTACCGGTGTAGAAATCCATCCCGGTGCGCAGATAGGTAAACAGTTCTTTATAGACCACGGAATGGGTGTTGTGATTGGAGAGACCACAATAATAGGTGATAATGTTCTAGTTTATCAGGGCGTAACTCTCGGCGGTACAGGTAAAGAAACAGGAAAAAGACATCCAACCCTTAAAAATGACATTGTAGTGGGTTCCGGCGCGAAAATTCTCGGAAACATAACCATAGGAAACAATGTAAGAGTCGGCGCAGGTTCTGTTGTAATAGAGGATGTTCCTGATGATTCAACGGTAGTAGGCATCCCGGGAAGAGTGGTCGTACACAAAGGACAAAAAAATCATAACTTGCAACACAATGTGATTCCTGATCCTATAAGAGACGCTTTAAGCGAGCTTACGCAGGAAATAAAAGATTTAAAGCAAATCATAAAAAAGGATTTGAATGTCAATATAGAAGAAAACAGCAATAGTGAAGAGAACAAGCATAACAACGGGTCGGGGATATAAATATGTCAAATAAAGAAAAACTTTTTAAAATCATCGACAACTTCAAAAACTTTAAGATTCTTGTAATCGGGGATATTATTCTTGACGAATATATCTGGGGAAAAGCGAGCAGGCTTTCGCCGGAAGCGCCTGTACCCGTACTTGAAGTAAATAAATATTCTTATATTCTCGGTGGAGCTGCAAACGTAGCAAATAATATAAGGACTCTAGGCGGAAAAGTTTGTTTGGCAGGAGTCGTGGGACAGGATTCCTCCGCGGATAAGCTTGATGAGATTCTTTTCAAGAACAATATTGATACCTCCTGTATTATTAAAAAAGAAAACAGACCAACCACCATAAAAACACGTCTTATAACACATAATCATCACCAACTTGTTAGATTTGACAGGGAAATTAAAGACGAAATTGCTGAAAGTACTCAACAGGAAATTCTTAATAAGGTTTCTGAATCTATAGAATCAATAGATTTGATATTGTTATCGGATTATTCAAAAGGTGTGCTTACGCCAAGTCTTAGTCAAGAGCTTATAAAACTTGCAAGGCTTCATAAAAAACCTGTGCTTGTCGACCCTAAAGGTCTTGATTACAGCAAGTATTCGGGAGCGACGCTGATTACACCGAACAGGCTGGAAGCGGAAACCGCAACAAAATCTCCGTCAGGTACAGCACCTGAAATTCTTGTTCAAAGAGTAAAAGAGCAGCTTGAGCTGGATTATGTAATGGTTACGCTAGGAGAAGACGGGATTCTTCTTTATATTGACGGTAAAACAAAACAGATTCCTGCCGTTACTTCAGAGGTTTATGATGTAACAGGCGCGGGAGATTCTTTAATTTCAGGAATTTCACTGGCATTACTTGCTTCTGACGGTGATGTGGAAATTTCTATGGAGCTTGGAAATTACGCGGCAGGTGTTGCAGTAAGAAAAATCGGAACAACAGCCGTAACTCCGAAAGAATTAAAGCACATTATCGAGCTTCATATTATGGAAAACGAAGAAGCGACTGTTTAATTATTCACATTGTCATTGCGAGCGACTAACGAGGAAAACCTTTCTTTTTTGATACTCAATCAAAAAAGAAAGGTGCTGCTGCAATCCAAAAATTTATTCATCATTTTTCTTGGATTGCTTCGGGCTAAAGCCCTCGCAATAACTAAAGTGCTCCTAAGTTAAAAAACTAATCAATTGGCTTATGTAAAATTTATTAAACAAATTTAAAATGTCCTCTTAGGAAGTTTTAAGAGGAGGCACATTTTATGAATTTTATATTTGTAACTTTGTCTGCTTTTTTGAAAAGTTCTACAAGCCGAATATTTTTGTTTTTAGTAATTTTGTTAGGCATATTATTGTCATTTATGCATAATAATCATTTACAAAAAATAAATATTAACAAAAAACCGTCAAAAATTATTAATAATTTATCAAAATTAAACAATACTAACAAAACTACTAATAAAACAAAAAGTCCTTATATTAAAAAATATTTTTCTGATAATTATATTTCATCAGATATTACAAAAAAAGCAATGAATTTAAGTAAATTTATGGATAAGACTTTGTCTTCTAAAAATTTTGCTGCGCCTTTAGATTTAAAGAAAAACAATTTGTCAGCTCTTGCTAAACAAAGTTCAAGTAACATATCAAGTCCGACAATTACAGGATATGCGGTTCCATATCCTGTAATTGTATATACACGACCTCCTATATTTTTCTTTCCGCCACCGGTAGTAGTTGTATCCAATACTACTGCAGCTGCACCTCTCCCGCCAACGCCACAACCTATTCCTGTTCCTGAACCTTCTTCAATGATTTTAGGTTTAATTGGACTAAGCGGAATATTAGGTTTTAGAAAAAAATTCTGTCGTAATAATTAAAAAGAGAAGAGGTAAAACAATGAGCATAATTCAAAATTTTAATAATAGTACTATTTCTTCGGAAATAAACAGGTTTTCAGAAAATAACTATCAGCAAAATGATATTTTCAGGAAAAATCCTTTTCAAATTTCTATTAATTTAGATTATTTAAATAAAAAACCTGTTCAATATTTTATTAAAAGATTTATAGAGATAAATGGAACTTTTTTGGGTTTGTTTATTATTTCTCCTTTGCTTATTGCTATTGCTGCATCAATAAAACTATGCTCCAGAGGTCCTGTTTTTTTTAAACAGAAAAGAATAGGTAAACATGGCAAAGAATTTTTCATGTATAAATTTAGAAGCATGGAAATAAATGCTGAAGAAAGACTTAAAGAGCTGGAAAAATATAATCAAACAAACGAATTAATGTTTAAAATGTTTGATGACCCGCGAATAACAAAAGTAGGGAAATTTCTCAGAAAATACAGCCTTGATGAACTTCCGCAATTATTTAACGTGCTTAAAGGCGAAATGAGTCTTGTGGGTTTCAGACCGCCTTTGCCTTCTGAAGTCGCAGAATACAAAAGCCGCCATTATATAAGATTTGCCACAATGCCGGGTTTAACAGGTCCATGGCAGGTCAGCGGAAGATCAAATATTAAAAATTTTGATGAAGTTATAAATCTTGAATATGAATACACTAAAAACTGGTCTTTATTTCAGGATGTCAAAATCCTATTTAAAACTATTCCTGTTGTTTTATTAGGAAAAGATGCCGCTTAAAGTTAGCAACTAAAGAGGAATAAAAATGAGGATTTTAAAAAAATTTAAAAAAAGAATATTATTAACGATTTTTTCAATAATATTTTCAGTAATTGCATTAAATCAGACCGGATCGGCAATAACTCTGACTCCGACAAAGCAATATTATGTAGAATGGAACAGCAGCACGTACAATATGAATGATTTACAAATAGGACGTGAAAGCGGTACAGATACAAAAGTATCTTTCTTGCAATTTGATACTACAAACCTGAAAGGTCTAACTCTTACTTCATCGACACTTCGCCTTACCAAAACAGGAGGCAATGGCGGAACAGCATCATTATACTACGTATTTAATACTCAAAATTCTTGGATAACTAATCCTACAGGAACTTATAATACTACAAAACAAACCGAGTTGATAGGTGCTTCTCCTACTGCACTTGTTTCTGTAGCAGTTCCTTCCAACACTACCTATTCATTCAGTTCAGCTGCACTTTTAAGTGCTTTGCAAACCAGTATTGATATTCCTGACAATACTTTATTCTCACTTGTATTGAGAGAATCTACCAATGACTATGAAGCTGATTTCCAAACAGGTACAGGAACAACCGGTCCCAAGCTTGATGTCGAGGGTTATCCGGTACCAGAACCTTCTTCTATGATTTTAGGATTAATAGGACTAGGCGGAGTGATTGGATTTAGAAAAAATAGAGGTAAATTATCATGAAATTAAAAGATATCTCAATCATATTAATAACTTTAGGACTTGCGACTATTTTAAGCTCATTTTTGGATTTTTACAGTTTATTGTTTCCTGTTGCAATAAAAAACTCTGAATGGGTTTTTCAAGTTTCCCAACGAATAGCCGATGCAATTTTACTTCCTATATTAGGGATTTTGATTGTTTTATTAGGATTAAATTTTTCAAATTTCAGACACAATAAAATAATCACCGCTTCAACAAAAGTTGTTTTTGGCTCTTTATGTGTTTTATTCTTTGTTTTTCTATCTTTTAACATGATTTTATATGGAATCTCTATGAAAGCCGTACAAAATAATAAAATAGAAACATTAAAAACAGAAAATAATAGCTCAAAAGAAAAAATTACCTATGTTTATAATCAAAATAAAAAAAATATTCCCGTAGCAGAATATAATCTGGCAATGAAACAACTTAATGATAATCTTGTTTATCAAATAAGTTATTTAAATTTGACTCATACAAAAATAAATATAAAAACCTTGATGACCTTATTTTTATTTTCTTTTGTGTATTTAATCGCTGCCATTAAAATATTTTCTTTAGACAGATTATTTCAAAAAAAAGTGTAATTTCTCAAAGAGGAATACATGAATGCTTATACCAATTTGCAATCAAAGCCTAACTGTCATTGCGAGGAGCTTGCGACGAAGCAATCCAAAAAGCAAAAATTGGATTGCTTCGTCGGGGCTAAAACCCCTCCTCGCAATGACGACAAAGTTTAATTTTGATTTAATTATTTTTTTTGCTTTATGTGTTTTGTACTTTAAATACATCCCTGCCTGGACGAAAGAATGGTTTGATTTTGATTCTTTCTATTCTTTTTTCCCTTTCTTAATTATTTTCGGGGTTCAATTTTTCAAAATAAAAGCGGAAGAACTCAAGAAAGCCGAAAAAAATCCGATAAATTGGGGTTTTCTGCCGGCAACAATAGGGCTTTTATTTTACTATATCGGGATTAAAGCAGATATAGATTTCCTAAGCGGATTATCTTTACCTTTATTGCTTTCAGGAACAGTTTTATTTCTTTACGGAAAGAAAATTTTTATGATTGTTCTTCCTGTAATTATTCTTTTATCATTATCAATTCCGGTGCTTCCAATTTTCAGATTTACAACCCCGCTGCAAATTTTTCTGGCCGCTATAGCTGCAAAAATACTTAATATTTTAAACATAAACGCATACGCTCTTGGCTCTAGTATATTTATAGATAAATATCTGGTCACAATTGAAGCCGGATGCACGGGGGTTAGATCACTTTCTTCCTTGCTAATAGTAAATTTCCTGTTATTTTATTTTAAAAACATTTCTATACTTAAAAAGTTTTTTATTGTTTTACTTTCACTGGCAATTTCTTTTGTTGGAAATATGATAAGGATTTTATTGATTGATTTTTATATTATTTATAACGGACTTAAAGGCTCAGAAGCTTTTCATTATTACATCGGGCTTGGTCTTTTCGCGTTATCTTTATTAATTATTTTAATTATAAATGAATTTATAGAGGAAGACAAAATTGTTGAATATCAATAGAAAATTACTCATTATTTTAATCATTATTTTTACTTTTATAATTGCAAATGCTGATTTGAAACAAAATACCGCAAGTAATTTTTCTGTAACTAAAAAATTCCCCCCAAATATTAACGGTTGGGTTGGACAAAATCTTAAAATTAAAGAAAAAAGCCATCTTTTCAAAGTAATGTCACCAAAAGACCTTATTCTAAAGGTTTATAAAAAATCAAATATAAAAAATCAAATTAATATGGCTCTTGTATTGGCTGATAATAAAAAAAAGATTCATGATCCTCAAATTTGTTATAAATTGCAGGGATTTGAGTTTTTAGATACAAACAAGATCAAACTTGCACCTGATTTGAATGTGAATTTTATAAAGACAAAAAAAGCAAACAAAGAATACTTATTTATATACTGGTATACGGATTTGGAAGCTAATTACACAACCAGAACAGAATTTTGGTGTGAAATTATCTTTAAAAAACTCACCGGAAAGCCTATTAAGACTTATGGAATAGTAATTTTATACACACCTGTAGAAAATACGGAAAATTTAAAAAAATTCGCACTGAAAGTGAATAATATTTTATTTACACAGATTAAAAAATAAATCTTTTTCATCAACACTTTTATTTTCCAGTATGAATTTTAGTCTGTTTTTAAATAAACTTTTATCAAACATTTTTGAACGATCGGAAATAAATTTATTGTTCCATCTCATTTTTTCTGATTTCCGAACAGCATTATTTAAAGATTCTACAGTTTGTTCTTCAAATAAAACTCCTGTTTCGTTGTCTAAAACAATGTCACACGCCCCGCCTTCTTTAAATGCAATAACAGGTTTTCCTGAGGATTGAGCTTCTGCCATTACAATCCCAAAATCTTCTTTGCCCGGAAAAACAAATCCTTTGCAGTTATTCATGTACTTAACCAGTTCTTCATCAGAGACTTTTCCGACCAATTGAACATTTGAATTGGCTTTGGCTTTTAATTTTTGATATTCGGAGCCGGTTCCTGCAATAATCAGCCTTTTTCCTGATTCATTAAACGCTTCAACAGCCAATTCAAAACCTTTATAGGCAACCAGCCTGCCTAACATAAAAAAATAATCACTTTCTCCTTCATAATTAAATTTATCCGTATCAACAGGCGGTGGGAGTATAAATGAGTTTCTTCTGTAAAATTTCTTAATTCTGGCAGCTGTATAGGCTGAATTGGCAAGGAATAAATCTACTCTGTCCGAACTTGTTACATCTAAAACCCTTAAATATTGTGAAATCGCGGCAACTGTGATGCTTGATAACTTGCCAAAATTATTTAATTTGGCATAATCCCAGAACAAATCCCATATATATCTTGCCGGAGAATGACAATAACAAACATGAAAGGCATCAGGCTTGGGAATAATGCTTTTTGCGACTGAATGATGCGAAGAAAAAATAACATCATATTCCTGCAAATTTAAATACTCCATAGCAAGAGGCATTATAGGCAGATACGCCTTGTAAAATTTTTTTGCCAGCGGGAGTTTTTGAATAAAACTGGGGATAAATTCGGTATTTTTATATTGTTCAGGTATTATTTCAGGGTTGTATATAGTTGTGTATACGGGAGATTCAGGAAATAAATCAATTGCATTAAACAAAATACTTTCTGCTCCACCAATTCCACCGCATATTTGGTCTGAAACTATTGCTAATTTCGCTTTTCGCATTTTTAATAATTCCCCAAATTTATACAACTATATGTAAAGTATTTTCTTCAGGAGAATTAATTTAAATCCCCACTTCTCTCCCCACTTCGATAATTTACAATCTTATTCCCACAATTATAAGATGTTCTTAATTTCAAATGAGATAAAAACTATGAAATTCCAAAAAATAAAAATACTGCTTATGCCGATGCTTCTGCTGGTTTTTATTTTAGGAGGCTTTTTCTTTTTGTTTTTTGATGTAAATACCCTCATAGTAAAGTATCGACAATTTATACATTATTCAAAAAGCCATGTTGGGGCAATTGTCTATAACAACACAAATCAAACAATAAAAATCTCGGATTATAAATATATACACAAGTTGCCACCCGGAAAAAGTTCCAGAGATATAGGAATATTTGATGCGGATGGTCTTATTATCGACCAGCCTATGTATTTTGAAGATAATGTAAATTTTGATGGAATTTTAAAATTTTGCGACTATTCAAGATTACAAATCTTTGAAAAAGATGGTGCACTTGAAATACAGGCAAAAAACACTTGGATTTGTAGGATTTTAAATGATTTTAGTTTTTATAATTCTATTAATGAGGCATTTAATTAAGGAGCAGGGGTATGGACTATAAAATATTAGACTTTAACATAATAGGCGACCAAAGAGGTCTGTTAATTTCTTTTGAAGAAAATAATAATATCCCTTTTGACATAAAAAGAGTTTTTTACATATTTGATACAAAAGGAGATGTAATAAGAGGTGCCCATTCCAATAAAAATTCGAATTTTTTGCTAATCGCCATTAATGGAAGTTGCAAAGTTAAAATTGACAACGGAAGTGAACAGGTTGAATTTTTATTAAACAGACCTGACAAAGGCTTGTTTATAAAAAACAATGTTTGGAAAGAAATGTATGAATTTTCATATAATGCCATTTTAATGGTGCTTTCTAACCAATATTACAATGAAAATGAATATATAAGGAATTATGATGAATTTTTGAAAGAAATAGGTAAAGAAGCAGGTAAAGTTAATGTCTAAGAGAAATTATAGTCAGTTTCAAAATCTTACATATAAAGACTTTAAAAATTTAGCAGGTAATAAAAATTTAACGAGTTACGAAAAAATAGGATTTCCAGATGAATATAGAAAAGAATTTGAAAAAAATATTTTTAACGACATCATTTCCAAATTAAATGATTTTAATCAAAATAACAGGATAATATTTGATATTGGATGTGGATGCAGTGATTTAGCGCATATGTTGATAGATATATGCGAACATAATAATAATAATTTGGTATTGACAGATTCTGAAGAAATGCTGGGTTTATTGCCGGATAAATCACATATCCGAAAAATACCCGGACGTTTTCCTGACAATATTAACCGGTTTGAATCTTATGAAAAAAAAGTTGATGCAATACTTGTTTATAGTATTATGCAGCATTTTATCCTGGAAATGAATCCTTATGACTTTATAGACAAAGCTCTCTCGCTCTTGAAACATGGAGGGAAATTGCTTCTTGGAGATATTCCCAATATTTCAAAAAGAAATAGATTTTTTAGCTCGGAAAAAGGCATAAAATGCCATCAGGAATTTACAAAATCTGACAAAATGCCGACTGTTGAAGTTTATAAAATTCAAGAAAATAAAATTGATGATGGGATGATTTTTGGGATTCTTCAAAGATATAGAGGTTTTGGATATGAAACTTATATTCTTCCACAACCTGATAATTTGCCAATATTTACAAGACGGGAAGATGTATTAATAGTAAAACCCTGAGGATTAAGACATGGCTGAAAAACTTATTATTATTGGAGATAAAGCTTTTGCGGAAATTGCTTATGAATATTTTAAACACGATTCAGATTATGAAGCAGTTGCTTTTAGTATAAACAAAGACTATATAACGAAAAAAGAGTTATTTGGGTTACCCATAGTTCCTTTTGAACAATTAGAAAATCTATATTCACCTAAAGAACATGATGCTTTTGTTGCCATAACTTACAACAATTTTAACAGGACAAGAACCAAACTTTATAGACAGGCAAAATCAAAAGGTTATAAACTTGCAAACTATATCAGCTCAAAAGCTTTTGTATGGAAAAATGTTGAAATTGGTGAAAATTGCTTTATCTTTGAGAATAATACAGTTCAACCTTTTGTAAAAATCGGGAATAATGTAATTCTTTGGAGTGGCAACCATATTGGTCATCATTCAATAGTGAAAGACAATTGTTTTATTTCATCGCATGTAGTTATTTCAGGATATTGCGAAGTTAACGAAAATTGTTTTATCGGGGTAAATGCAACTCTCGCTGATAATATTAATATAGCAAAAGATTGTTTTATCGGGGCAGGAGCAACAATCCTTAAAAATACTGAAGAAGAGAAAATATATCCGGGTATCGCTGCTGAACCCTCCAAAGTCGACAGCTTAAGATTCTTTAAAATAAAGGAACTTAAGCATGAAATGGCATAAAAAAGGTTTAATTTTTGCCCCGTCAAAGAAGCATTCATTTTGCAAAACCAGAGTAATGGTTCCTACTCCTTATTTGATTAACGATAAGGTTATAAGGCTATATTGCGGATTTTGTGATGAAGCCGGAATTTCCCGAATAGGCTATGTTGATGTAAATTCTGAAAATCCATCTGAAATTATAAATATTTCAGAAAAACCGCTTTTGGATATAGGTGAAGACGGCATGTTTGATGATAACGGATTGTGCCCTACTTCAATATTCAAAAAAGATAATAAGTTATATATGTATTATTTTGGTTTTCAAAAAGGAGTAAAAATTCCTTTTTATATGTTTTCAGGCTTAGCAATAAGCGAAGATAACGGAAATACTTTTGAAAGGATCCAACGAACCCCGATTTTGGATAGATCTAATAAGGAACCTTTAATGAGGTCAGGACCTTTTGTTTTGTATGATGATTCAGAAAATAATTTTAAAGTCTGGTATCCCTGCGGCGTTAAATTTATTAATATTTGCAATAAAAAAGTTCATACCTATTCTGTAAATTATCTCGAATCTAAAGATGGCATAAATTGGGGCAGAGAAGGCAAAGCGGTATTATTACCCCAAAACGAGGATGAATATGGTTTTGGTCGTCCATTTATAATCAAGAAAAATCATAATTTATATAAATTCTTTTATTCAATCAGGACAAAGTCAAAAGGTTACAGGTTAGGTTATGCAGAATCAACAGATGGCATTGACTGGGTTAGAAAAGATCATCTGATGCAAATAAATATAGGCAAAAACGGTTGGGATAGCGAAATGATTTGTTATTGCTCACCTTTTAAATATAAAGATAAAATTTATTTGTTTTATAACGGAAACAACCTGGGAGCGACCGGATTTGGCTATGCTGAGCTGGAAAGGACAGAATTGTGGTAAAAATAGAAAGATATAAAAATGAAGACAAAAATGAATGGAATGAATTTGTAAAAAAATCAAAAAATGCCAACTTCCTTTTCTATAGAGATTATATGGAATATCATTCAGAAAGATTTAATGATTTTTCTTTATTATTTTATGAAAACGAAAAACTTATAGGTCTTTTGCCTGCAAACATAACGGATGAGATTTTAGTAAGCCATGGAGGTCTTACTTATGGAGGAATAATTTCTGACAATAAAATGACAACGACAAAAATGCTTGAAATATTTGAAGTTCTTAAAGAATATTTGATTTCACAAAGAATCAAAAAGTTAAAATACAAGGCAATACCTCATATTTACCACACAATACCTGCTGAAGAAGATATTTATGCCCTTTTTATTAATAATGCAAAACTCGTAAAAAGTGATGTTTCTACAAGTATATTTTCAAAAGAAAAGCTGAAATTTAATGAATTAAGAAAAAGAGGAGTTAATAAGGCAATCAAAAACGGATTAATTGTCAGGCAAAATATTGATTTTAACAGTTATATGGAAATAGTAGAAAAAGTTTTATCTGCAAAATATAAAACCAAACCTGTTCATACCTCTGATGAAATGAAACTCCTCACAGAACATTTTCCTGAAAATATAAAATTATTTGCCTCTTTCAAAGAAGAAAATATGCTTGCAGGAGTAATAATATACGAAAGCAAAAATGTGGCGCATTCGCAGTACATAGCCTGTTTGGATGAAGGCAAGGACATTGGAGCTTTGGATCTGGTATTTGACTATCTTGTAAATGATTATTATAAGGATAAAAAAATTTTTGATTTTGGCATATCCACTGAAAAAGATGGGAGATATTTAAATACAGGATTAATTTCCCAAAAAGAAATGTTTGGTGCGAGAGCCATTATTTATAATACATACGAAATTACTTTAAATTAAGGAATATAAATATGATTGATTTATTAAAAAAAAATAATGATATTTTTTTTCTTGATTTAAAAAAAATAAACTTAAGACATGAAAAAGAATTTAATGATGTTTTTAATAAATTTTTAAATTCAGGTTGGTATATTCTTGGCGAGGAAGTTAAAAAATTTGAAGAAAATTTTGCTGATTACTGCGGGACAAAATACTGTATAGGTGTAGCAAATGGTCTTGATGCACTGATTCTGATTTTAAAAGCATATAATTTTGAGGCAGGAAGTGAAATAATTGTTCCGGCTAATACTTATATTGCAACTATACTTGCAATTTCTGCAAATGGTTTAACTCCTGTCCTTATTGAACCTGATATTAATACTTACAATATTGACCCTGATAAAATCGAAGAAAAAATTACAAAAAAAACAAAAGCTGTAATGGTTGTCCATCTTTATGGGCAAGCTGCAAAAATGGATAAAATTAATAACGTTGCTAAAAAATATAATTTAAAAGTTATTGAAGATTCTGCACAGGCGCATGGAGCTGTTTATAATGGAAAAAAAACAGGCAGTTTAGGAGATATAAGCGGATTTAGTTTTTATCCGGGAAAAAACCTCGGCGCTCTCGGTGATGGCGGTGCTGTCACTACAAATAATTTTGAATTAGCAGAAAAAATAAGGGTTTTAAGAAATTATGGCTCGGAAGTTAAGTATAAAAATACCTGTAAGGGCTTTAATTCCCGACTTGATGAAATTCAAGCCGCTATTTTAAATATAAAACTTTCTCTTTTGGATGAAGATAATCAAAGAAGGCAGGAAATTTCAAAATATTACAGAAAAAATATAAAAAATAAACAAATCATTTTGCCTGAAACACCGAAGGAGGAATCTCATGTTTGGCATCTTTTTGTAATCAGGACTGAAAATAGGACAAAACTGCAGAAGTATTTGTCTGATAACGGTATTCAAACAATGATTCACTATCCAATAGCCCCTCATAAACAGAAAGCCTATAAAGAACTTAACACTTTGGCTTTGCCTATAACAGAAAAAATACACAAAGAAGTTCTAAGTTTGCCGATAAGTCCCGTCATGAATGATGAAGAAATTAAAAAAGTTGTCGAGGTAATCAATAAATATGAACCTGATTAAAACAAGCGGCTTGACTGCAATTTCAACATTAATAAAAATAATCAGCAGTTTTATAGTAAATAAAGTGATAGCTATTTATATAGGACCGTCAGGACTTGCTATTATAGGTCAATTTCAAAATTTTATAAGCATTATAATGACCTTTGCCAACGGAGCAATTAACGGTGGCCTAATAAAATATCTTGCCGAATATTACGATAATAACCTGAAAAGAGCAAAAATTTTAAGTACATCTTTTTTAATAAGTTTAGTTTGCTCTCTTTTATTTTCATTAATTTTAATAATTTTCCACAGCCCTTTATCTTTTTATTTTTTTAAAAATACCAATTACAGCAGTATTTTGTTAGTTTTTGGTGTTACACTCGCATTTTTTTCTTTGAATACATTTTTTTTGAGTGTTTTAAACGGACATAACGAAATAAAAAAACTTACTATTATAAATATTTCATCAAGCATTATAAGCCTTTTATTTACAATAACATTAATAAATTTCTTTAACCTTTATGGAGCTTTGTTGTCAATCGTTACGGTTCAGACTATTGTTTTTTTTATAACACTTGCTTTTGTTATAAATTGCAGTTGGTTTAAAATAAGCATTTTTTTTAATGGAATTGACAAAGAAAGTTTTATAAAACTTGGAAAATATTCACTTATGGCGATTACAACCGCAATAACTGTTCCTGTATCTCAAATAATTGTAAGAAATTATATAACAGACCATTTTAATCTTAATTCTGCCGGATTTTGGCAGGGAATTATAAAAATTTCAGATATGTATCTTATGCTGATAACAAGTTCTTTAAGTGTTTATTATCTTCCTAAATTATCAGCATTAAAAACTAATGAGGAACTAAGAAAAGAGTTATTTTACGGATATAAAGTAATTCTTCCCGTTGTTGGTTTATTGGCTATGGGAATATATTTATTCAGGGATTTAGTAATAAAATTTCTCTTTACCGATAAATTTATGGCAATGTCAGATTTGTTTGGCTATCAACTTTTAGGCGATTTTCTAAAAATCGCAGTTTGGTTAATGGCTTATATTATGGTTGCAAAAGCCATGACAAAGTATTTTATAATAACAGAAATCTTTTTTAGCTGTAGTTATATACTTCTGGTAATTTTTTTAGGAAACCAAAACGGTTTAATCGGAACAACTCAGGCCTTTGCCATAAATTATTCGTTATCTTTAATTGCAATGATGTTCATATTTAAAGATTTAATTTTTAACAAGAATAAGGTGCAAAAAAATGTGTGAAAAGGTTTTAAAAAATAAAAAAATTTTTGAAAAATGTTTAAATTATTTGGATAAAGAAACAAATGAAGAGCAAATAGTTATTTTATCCAGAATGTTTGCACAATTTGCAACTAAAAAACATACCGGCTATTTTAGTTCCAGCTTTATTGAAAAAAAATTAATACAAGTTGCTGAAAACATAAAAACAAACATTCAAAAATCAGATTCATATGAAGAGAAGAGCTTTCTTCATGTTCTTTCAACAGCTTATATTACCGGCGGACACACCAGAGTCGTAGAAAGGTGGATAGAAAATCAGGATAATAAAGAAAAACATTCTGTATTATTGCTTGAACAAGGTTCGAGAGACATTCCAAAGAAATTAAAAAAATTTATTGAAATTAAAAATGGCGAATTAATTATTTTTAATAATGAAAATTATATTAAAAAAGCTTCAATGCTACGAGAATTTGCTCAAAATTATGAATATATAATATTACATCATCATATGTATGATCCTATACCTATTCTTGCTTTTGGTTCAACCCAAACAACAAGACCTGTTATCCTGTTTAATCATGCAAGTCACTTATTCTGGTTAGGGGTTTCTATTGCTGATATAGTTGCAGATATAATGAAAACAAGTCAAAATTTATCTATAAATAGGAGAAAGGTTAGAAAAAGTTTATTATTACCAATTCCAATTCAAGAAAATACAGAAAAAATTAATAAAATAGAGAGTCGAAAAAAATTAAACTTGCCTATAGATCAAAAAATTATATTATCTATAGCTGCACCTTATAAATATAAAAAATTTGACAAATATGATTTTATTTATGCTGCAAATACAATCATAAAAAATACCCAAAATACGATATTTTTAGTTATTGGACCAAATAAAAATATGCTGATTGATTGGAATAAAGCATATAAGGATTCAAATAACAAAATAATAGCATTAGGATTAATACCGTCTAATGAAATACATAATTATATAGCCTCGGCAGATCTTTATATAGACAGTTTTCCTGTTTCTTCAGGGACTGCACTATTGGATGCAGGCATGATTAATAACAACATCTTATGTTTAAAAACACCTCATTCCAACGTGGATTCAGTTCTTGAAGCAGGTATTCAATGTGAAACTACAGCAGAATTAATAGACAAAGCCGTAAAAATTATAAATGAAGAAACAGAGTTTCCCAATAATTTATATGAAAATATAAAAAAATATAATTCTAAAGAAAATTGGCAAAAATTTCTTGAAAATATTTTAAAAGAAACTCCGAATAAACACTCTGTTGATTTTTTGTTTAAAGAAAATACCGGTATTGATGAATATGATTTATTTTTAAATGAATCCCTTGATGATGATAACAATATTGGATTTATAGATTTTGATTGTTTTAAAAAATTAAATTTAAAAAATAAATTTTTTATTTTAAACACATTATTATTTGGATATAAAGTTAATAATATTAGCTCTTATATTAAATCGTTTTTACCTGAAAAGTTAAAGGAAAAAATAAAAGAAACTCAACTATATAACCTGATAAAGCAATTTAATAAGGAGCAATTATCGAATGAATAAAATAAATTCAGTATCCGGTATGATAGTTTTATATAATTCCGAATTAAATGTTATAGATAATATTAACAGCTATATTGACTATATTGACATACTCTTTGCCATTGATAATTCTGAAACGGCAAACATTGATTTTGTGAATTTATTATTATCCAATCCTAAAATTTGTTATATTTCAAACAATGAAAATCTTGGCATTGCCAAAGCTTTAAATCAAGGTGCAGAACTTGCTATGCAAAAAAACTTTTCCTGGCTTTTAACAATGGATCAGGATAGTAAGTTTGAGGATGATAATGCAAAATATTTTTTCAATTGTTTTGATAAATTAGAAAATTTGAACGAAACAGCAATTATTTGTGCTAATCGCCAACCGGCAACAAATTTTGATAAAACAGCAGGAAATATTTATGACATTGAAGCTGTTTCAATTGTTATAACTTCCGGGAATTTATTAAATCTTAAGTTATATAAGCAAATTGGAAAATTTGAAGAAAAACTTTTTATTGATCAAGTGGATCATGACTATAATCTCAGAGCACTACTAAAAAAATATAAAATAATAAAATTAAAAAATATTTTGATTAATCATTCTTTAGGAAAACAAGTATTTGTTAATAAAAAACTATTTATTCATTCTCCGATTAGAATTTATTATCAAACAAGAAATTTTTTATATATGTTGTCAAAGTATTTCTTTTTCTTTCCTCGTCTTTTTCTCGGATATGGATTCAATGAAATTAAAAGAATATTTATTAATTTTTATTTTGACAGAGTAAATATAAAAGCTAAATCCTGCAAAATTTTAGAAGGTTTTAGAGATTTTATTTTAAATAAATACGGCAAATATGGAAATAATTAATAATGAATAACGGTAAATTAGTATCTATCGCAATGACGACATATAACGGAGAAAAATTTTTACGTGAACAGCTTGATTCTATCTATAATCAGACTTATAAAAACATAGAAGTTGTTGTTTGTGATGATTGTTCAACAGATTCAACCATCAAAATTCTTGACGAATATAAACATAAGTATAGTTTAAAATATTATGTTAATGAAAAAAATCTGGGTTATAAAAAAAACTTTGAAAAAGTCGCTTCATTGTGTAACGGAGAATTTATTGCATTTTCTGATCAGGATGATATTTGGCTTATTGAAAAAATAGAAACATTAGTTAATGAAATTAACGAATTTTCTTTGGTTTACACTGACGCTGAATTAATAGATAAAGACGGTTTATCGTTAGGCGAAACCAAAAAGGAAAGATTTAAAAGAATGTTTAATATTAACCCGGCTAATAACTTTGATGAAATATTTTCAATTGGTCTACAAGGTTGTACTGCTTTGGTAAAAAAAGATATTGTTCTTAAAGCTATTCCGTTTAAGAATAAAATGCCGCATGATTTGTGGGTGGGGCTTGTTGCAAGCAGAGTTGACGGCGTAAAATACGTGGATAAATGCTTAATTAAGTATCGACTGCATTGTGATAACGCTTGTGGTATTGACAAAAAAGGTTTTCATTTTAGCAGATTAAAGAGATTGTTGAAAAAAACTTTACCGCCGGTTTATTTTATTTTGAGATATATCTATAAAAAAATAAAATTAAAAATGATTCTTCAAATATTTAAAGAAAGAAATATTTAGATGAAAATCCTGTTTATTAATAACTTTTTTACAAAATACGGCGGAGCTGAAAATTTTTTTTGGAATAGTTCAAAACTTCTTGAAAAGAAAGGTAATGAAATTTATTACTTCGCTACAGATAAGCAGCCTTTTTTTATTTCGAATTATGAATATTCAAAATATTTTCCTCAATATCAGGATAAAAGAAAAATTCCGGTAAAAAATTTTAAAGATATTATTAATACCTTTTATAATTTTGAGGCTAAAAATAATCTTGAAAATTATTTAAAAGAAATTCAACCGGATTTAGTATTAATTAATAATTTTTTATTTCATTTAACACCTTCTGTTTTTAATGCCTGTAAAAAATTTAATATTCCTGTAATTATGTATATACATGATCCCCGTTTATTTTGTCCCGGAGGAATGCTTGCATATTCCGACAAATACTGTTATAAAGAACTTTGCATAAAAGGAAATCCGATTTACTGTATAAAAAACAGGTGTAAGATATCAAGTTTAAAAGCAAGTATAATAGCAGCTTTAAATTTTATTTTTGTCAGAAATCAAAATTTATTTAATAAATGTCATTCAATAATATGCTTAAGTGAAGCTCTAAAAAATCTTGTGATAAAAGCTGGAGCTCCTGCCGAAAAAATAAAAATTATAAACCATTTCATTGAAGATGAAAAATTATTAACAGAACCCGATTATAAAAATGAAAATTATTTTCTTTATGTAGGTAGGCTTGATAGAGAAAAAGGTGTACATTTTTTGATAGAAGCAATGAAAAATATTTCATCCGATATACAGCTTCATATTGTTGGTGAAGGTTACGAAAAAGAAAATTTAATCCTGCAAAGTTTGGGCACCGACAATATAAAATTTCTCGGGCATTTAAGCGGACAGGCACTACAAGAAGAATATAAAAATTGTATAGCAACCGTTTTGCCTTGCAATTGGTTTGAATCTTTCGGCTTAACCAATATAGAATCTTTTGTTTACGGCAAACCTGTTATAGCAAGCAATATTGCTGCTATTCCGGAAATTATTGATGACGGATTAAACGGAATTCTGGTTCCACCCACAGATATTAAGGCTTTAAGTACAGCAATAGAAAAACTTTATTATAATCCCGAACTTGTTATTGAACTCGGGAAAAATGCTCGAAAAAAAGCAGAAGAAAAATATACTTTTCAAATTTATTATGAAAAAATAATTGAAGTTTTTAATTCTAAATAATTATATTTTTTCTAAAACAAAAAAATAATGATATGAATTAAATTCCGGACGAAACTCTTTGATAATTCTAAATTTCGTCTGTAAATGTTTTTTAATTTTTGAATAAGAATAGTCTTTTTTCCCCATTTCCCAGTAATGTTCACCATTAAATACATGTTTTCTGAAAAATTGAGGAATTGAAAAAAACAAATTGAAAGTAGTATTTTTAAAAATAATTCTAAAAATATTACTTTCTACAATAATTTTAAAATACATGCTGGAAACAGGTAAAGAAATAATTATATTTTTTTTACTTATTTTATATAATTCTTCTAAAATTCTGTCAAAGTCTTCGAAAGGTAAGTGCTCTAACACTTCATAAACCGCTATAACATCAAAAGATTTTTTTTCAAAAGGTAAATTTCTTATATCTGCCAAATAATCCGGTTTTAATTCCGGATCAAAATCACAGGTTGTAATGTTAAAACCACGCCATTTCAAATAAGAAGAAACTATACCGTTACCTATTCCTATTTCTAAAATATTTTGAGGATTCAATTCTTCTATTAATTTAATTTGATAAGAATAAGAAACAAATCTTTCGGGACTATTATAATTTTTAAAATAATATTCGGCTGGTACCTGAATTTCATTTTCTTTTACTGATTTCATAATCTTTATTTTCCTCATATTCTTTAAAAATTTTTCTAAATTTCTGTAGCTTTAAAAATAGCATTACAAATTTGATCAAAATCAATATTTCTAATAAATTCAGAAGAATTTCCCCCAAATTCTTCTGAATTATTTATTGCCTTAACTATATATTTGGCAAGAAGATTGTTATCGTTAATATCATAGACATAGCCGTTAATTCCGTGTTTAATAATATCTGAAGCACAGCCCACTTTGTTCGAAACAATTACCGGCAAGTTAAAATTCATAGCTTCATTTACTACAAGCCCCCAAACTTCCCGTGAAGACGGAAGAACAAAAACATCAGCCGCTGTATAAAACATAGTCAATTTGTTAAATTCCTTAAACGCAACAAATTGAATTAAATCCTGCATTTCTAAACTTTTAACATACTGTTCAAGCTCTTTTTCGAGTTTTCCTCCTCCAACAAGAAGACATTTAAATTTAAAATCATTATTGTTTTTTATATACGAAATTGCGTCAATTAAACTAAAAAGGTTTTTTTCTTCGACAAGTCTGCCCGTAAATAAAATAACTTTTTCATCTGCTTTTAAGCCCATTTGTTTTTTGATTAAGTTCTTTTTGTTTTTAAGTTTTAAATATCGTTTTCTATATTTATTGTTATCAATAGGAGAAAGAGCAAAAAAAATCTTTTTTTCCGCATTTGGATTTAATTTTAATATGAGGTTTTTAACATGGCTTCCATATGAAATAAACCCGGAAAAAAGTTTGTCGTTTATATATAAATTTTTTACCCATTTTTTTAAAAGCGTATTTGTTAAATCTATTGAATTTTGTTCCCATAATATCGTTTTTATGCCTATAAATTTACACAAATAGGCACATATTGGACCAATAAATCTTGTACCGCCTTTAAAAATAATTAAATCAAAATCTCTTTTAAGGATTCTTTTTATAAAACTTAATCCACCAAGATAAAAAAACCTGTTTTGTTTTTTTATCTCAAAAAGCTTGGCATCCGTGAGAATACTAAGTTTATATTTTTTATTATCAAGATAATTCAGCTTCCATTTTCGATCTCTTTCCTTATCCACACACGCAATCACTTCAAAATCTAATTCAGAATAATCGGCTAGACTATTAAACAAATCATTTATATAGGGAGAAACAAAATTAGTAAAAAAAGCAACTCTTTTATGTTTGTTCATTTTAGATAAAAACTCCTTCTGTCTGAAAGTATATTTTGTTCTTTATTTTTGTAAAAGTTCTGCAATTTGTATTTTATTCCTTCAAAAAGCATAAGTGCGCTAAAAAAAATTATGGCTGTAGGAACTCTTAAGCCATCGGCATAATGATATATAAAATAAAATATTATTAAACAATTACTTATATTGCTTATAAGCTTAATATTGTTATGGATTTTTTTGTTTATTAAATTTAATGTATTTTGATAAAAAATTAATATTAACGAAATAAAATAAAATAGTGCAACAACTCCATAATCAAAAAACATCTCCATATAATGGCTGTGTGTTGTTTGTACCAGATATATAGGGCTATATTGGGCTCTGGTTAAATAATAAATAATTTCTCTTGATTTACCAATTCCAAATCCAAACAAACAGTTAAATGTATCCAAATGGCTTGTCCAGTAATTAATGAAAAGGTTCCAATTACTTTTTCTTATGTAGTAAGAGGTAATCCCGCCCCCTGTAACAGAATTTAAAATTGCCTCCAATTTTTGTTGAATTAATTTCAGAATATTAAACTTTGCGGCTATAAAAAGAAATAAGCCTATAAATAAAATAGCAAATATAATTCCCAATTTTTTATTTTCTAAAAGTTTAGAAACATAGAATTTAAGCTTTAATCTATAATTTATTAAAACAAATAAAAATGTTGATGCTAAAATCGCAACTAAAGAAGATTTATTAGACCTTATAATTGTAATTCCAAATAGAATTATAGTCGTAATAGCCATTAAATTACTGAATCTTGGAGTGATTAAATTATTGTTTTCAATATTATCAACATAATATTTAAAGCCTAGAATTAAAAAGAAATAGATAGGTAGAAAAATTTGTGCTCCTGATACATAATTTTCATTTACTAAAGGGAATAATAAGACAAATAAAACAAAACAATAGCATAATATTTTGCTTATTTTGCAAATAATTCTGTCCAGTTCAGTTTTACTGTTTATATTTACAAATAAAGATAAAGAAATAATGGAACTTACCAAAATCGCTAAACTGTCAAGAAAAATTATTGTTCTTGCAGATTGATTTTCAGAAGACATATTTGCACTTGTCAAACTTACCAGATTTAAATTAAAGTCTGAATAATAGCAAAGATAATAAATTATATTTATTAAAAAAAATATAAATAAAAATCTAAACATAATAAATTTCCATAAAAAATTAAAATTTTTAAAAAAATAAATAATTCCAGCTAATATAGCAAAACCAAAAATAACAGCATGTGTTTTTACAGAAATATGCACGGTTTTTTTTAAAAACTGCTCCAAAACCATCCAAAAAAACATTAATTGAATGATTATATAACTCAAAAACGGATTAATTAATATTTTAGGTATTAAATATAATCCGATGAATGAAAAAATTGCAAAAACAGCTACAAGAAAACTTTCATCCGCTATAAAAGGTATCGATATAGTATTTATAGCTATTTGAGCTCCCTCATATGCAAGAAAAACTATAAACAGCCTTTGCCAAAATTTATCCGGCAACGCGAATATCTTTTCAAACATTAATTAATCATCCTTCAAAGACTAAGAAGCCATTCTGTAAAACCAGTTTGTCCTTAAGGTATACCATTAATATAATGCAATATAATATTACACTATTTGCTAATAACTTAGGCTATATAATATGCCGTAGAAATTGAACAGAAAAAGCATTAAAAGATATGAAAAATGGTGTTAGGCTTACTCATACCAAAATGCAATCAATATATAACTTTTCGTCACCCTGAAACAACTTCAGAGTCTGAGATTCCGAAACAAGTTCGGAATGACGTTGATTGCAAATCGTTATCATTATGAGAATATTGAAGATATGTTCAAAGATTTAGATATTTAAATGTTAAAACCTACAATTCAGAACAAATTTAAAAAAGATTTAAAAAGAATCAAAAAAAAGGTTTTAATTTAAAGCTTTTGAAGTTTATAATTAATGAACTTGCTCAAGAAGTTTTTCTTGAGCCTAAATATAATAACCATAAACTAACCGATAACTATAATTCTTGTAGAGAATGTTATATTGAACCTGATTGGCTTTTAATTTATAAAATTTAAATAACCAATTATATTTAGCATGTACAGGAACACATTCAGATTTATTCAAGAAGTAAAGGAAATAAAATGGGCGAAGTAGTCGATCAAAAACAACTTTTAAATATAGTTTCGGAACTAAAAAAACAAAATAAAACCATAGTGACCACAAACGGGTGTTTTGATATAATCCATGCCGGACATGTAAGGTATCTGAAACACGCAAAAGAGCTTGGAGATGTTTTAATCGTTTGTTTGAACTCGGACGAATCGGTAAAAAGACTGAAAGGTTCTTCGCGACCTCTGAATTATCAGGATGACAGGGCAGAAGTTATGTCTGCACTTGAAGCAGTAAATTATGTGGTTATTTTTGAGGAAGATACACCTGTAGATGTTCTTGCCAAAATTAAACCCAATATTCACGTAAAAGGCGGAGATTATACAGAAGAAACACTTCCTGAAACAGCCGTAATAAAACAAGGCGGCGGTAAAATTCAGTTTATTCCCTTTGTTGAAGGACGCTCAACCACAAATATAATCAATAAAATTCATCAAAATAGTAATTAAATCAAACAATTATTTCTCCGCCTCTGTTTTTATGGATCTCATAATTTTTGTTGCATCACCGCGCAGGGCTTTGCATATAAATTCAGGTATATAAAACCCGGGGTCGGAATAAATTCTGTATGCAAGTATTGTTTTATTTTCATGAGGAATTATTTCAAAATAGCCATACAACTCTTTAAAAGCTCCGCCCACTTTTTTAAATTTCATTCTACGGTATTTTTCTGACGTGTCAAAAACAAGAATATAATTGAAACTTGGTAATAAATCACATAATTTTATTGTTGTGACAACTTTTTGTTTTTCATTTTTTTCTTCAACAATATTCGCTTTTTTTACCTGATGTATAAATTTAGGAAGATTTTCTTTATCGTCAAGCACATTCCATACTTTTCTTGTTGGTGCATTGATTAGTATTTTACTTTCAGAACCTTTCAATCCATCACGCAACTGTGCTGTAAGTGATTTCTGGAGAACATTTCCTCTTTCAAGACTGTCAAATTCTTCTGACGGGATTATTATAGCGTTTGCGCTTTCTGAAATTAGACAACTTAATGATAAAAATATTCCTAAAATAAATGGTAATAATCTTTTTCTGTTCATTTTTTTATCCCCCCACTATAAATTAAATTTTAAATCTGTTGGTT